>Ga0136846_1216754_pt1 | contig 65324 bp, 72 predicted proteins | sample HopSoiMetagenom2_FD_96841 | JGI IMG/M metagenome (GOLD analysis project Ga0136846, IMG submission 96841) | Grasslands soil microbial communities from Hopland, California, USA - 2 Assembly 2016 (version 4) | ecosystem: Environmental > Terrestrial > Soil > Grasslands | place: USA: Hopland... | reverse complement strand
TCGGTCGCGCGCCGGGCCACGGCTTCCATCAGTGCTGCCTGGACGGCCATCGGGTCGGTCCGGCGACGGCCAAGGCGCAGAGCCTGAGGCCACACGGCATGTAGCTGGGCGGAGGTTTTCGAATCCCCGCTGGCGAACAGCGTCACCTCATGCCCCAAGCTTCCCAGTTCATCGACCAGCCACGCCACCACACGCTCCGTGCCGCCGTAAAGTTGCGGAGGAACACTTTCGGCCAGAGGCGCTACCTGGGCAATTCGCATCGACTTTCCACCATCAGGACATCCAGGCTCAAGCACAAATCGGTCACGTCACCGGCCGTTCGCATTTGGACAGCAGGTCGACCCAATCCTCTAATAGCCGGCTCATCAGAAAGTTCTGCCGCACGCTTTCTTTCGCCCGCGAGCCGATCCGGTCTCGTAGCCCAGGGTCCTTCAAAAGCTGGACTATTCGTGCCGCGGCCTGATCGGGCGTATTCACAAGAAACCCGTTCCACTCATCCCTGATCTGGTGCCGGATGCCCCCCACGTTGCCGCCGATCACCGCGGCGCCTTTCCACATCGCTTCGGTCACCGTAAGGCCGAAACCTTCGCGGGTCGACTTCTGCAGGACGACTGCGGCTGACCGCTGCAACGCATTCACCAATGTCGGATCATCGACTGCAAGAACGATGATGTCCTCATCGGCAATGCTCTCGATGGTCTCGAGGATTGTTCCGCCCTCCGGATCATCGGAGGCGTTGTTGCCGATGAGCACGAGCGTACAGTCCACCTGTTGTCTTGCCTTCCGGAACGCTTCGATGACGCCAACCGGGTCCTTCCATCGGTCGAACCTGGAGATCTGCGTCACCAAGGGACGATCGGCGGGAATTTTGTAGTTGCGCAGGAATTCACCGATCTCCCGGGCCGATAACTCGCGGTTTTTCGCGGAGAACGGGTCGATCGCCGGCGTGACAAAACGCTGGCCGATATCGAGTCGCTGGCCGTAATTCAGGAAGCGAGAAGATGGCGGCATCATACTGTTCGACGAAGCGACGCAGATAAGTCCATACCTGAGCGTATGGCGACGAAAGATCGATGTGACATTGCCAGAGCCATGGCATTTCCCGATCAGGAAAATGCGTGATCAGCGGCAGAGGCTGAGGGTCGTGCACGATGACCGCGTCGCAATCGTCAAGATGAAGCCGCATGGCGTTCTCGAACACAACCTGCTCGTAGATCGTCCTTTCGTCGTCGGAGAACGCCGCGCTCTCGCCCTGAAGCGTATTGTGAAGCTTCTTGGTGCAGCCAAAGAAGCCGGGTGTCCCTTGTATCAGATGCCAGTCGGTTTCGATCCCCGTCGCGTTCATCATCAGCGTGAGCGGCGTGAGCAGTTCGGTGACGCCTCCACCATAGAAGGTCGAACTGATATGGGCGACGCGCATGGTGCGGACGAGATCGGTCTTCGCGGCTATACGCTGAACCGTAGCAGCGCCGATGAGCGGTTCATATTGTTCGAGCGTGTGAAGCCCAAGGGTCGATCGTTGGACGGCGGAGCTCGGCATGGACATTGAAAGTCCCTTACAGTTCCGGTTGCGGTAAAGCAGCCCCGTCAGATCTTACGAAACTTCAAAGATGGGCGATCGCGCAGTTTGGCGCGCTGCCAGACGCTTTTCCATTTTTTCCTGCTGGTAGTAAGTCGAAAAGCGCCCGGAAGTTGCCTTCGTTCGGCGGGGAGAATTTTGAATCAGATGGACGTTCATTCCTCCCTGGGCGTCGGCTGACGACTATTGCTTCCGGTTCCTTCGATTTTGCGCCGCATTAAGAGGCGGGGTTCTGGACCCGCGGTGTCGATGCTCGTCGCCGGGAAAAGCCAAGAGACCGCGGTTCCGGAAATCGAAAAGAAACCCTCGCGTTCACCCCGCGTTGTCCGGTGGCAAGCACAACGGAGCCAACCACAACGGAGCCAACAATGACCCAACCCCCGCCCGTGCCGCCCGACAATCAAAGCCACAAGGGGACCGGTGATCCCAAAACCGGCAATGCCCATCAGGCCCAGAAGGGCCGCAGCCACATCGAAAACCCCCGAGAGCAGGGACAGGCTGGCAATACCGCGCAGAACACCACTCATCAAGGCTATCAGCAGGATCGCTAGCAAGGAGCGAGCAACCATGTCGACTTCGACAAAGACGCCAGCGAGCATCCGTCAGGGCGGGCCGGGCGCTTCTCATGAGAATGCCAAGGAGCCGCTCCACGTCGATAAACCGCCGGCCGACGATCCGCAACGCCGGCACAGCAAAGTATCCGGTGGTGGCGGCGAACACGACAGCCATCATACTCATCACGCGGAAAGAAAAGGTGGCGGTACCCATCCAGCTTCAAAGGACAGGTCATGAGCACCAAGCATGTGAAACTGAATAGGCCGACGAACGTCGATCTTGTTCGTAATCCGCTGATCGGGGGCTCCAAGGGAACGACGATGGCGGGAGTAACGCCGGACGAACTGGAGGAATTCGAAGGCGCGAACACCTTCGAAGGCGATATCGAAAACGATACCAATCCGCAGGGCGGGATCGATAAAGCCGAGGTTCGAAATCGGCGCCGTGGCCCTCCGCAGAACGATCGGGAAAGCGGTCCACGAAGGGCGGCGCAGCAGGGAAAGAAGACGCACGAGCAGCAACTGCGCATCCTGGAAAGGAAACCTGATGTTCCCGATGCAAGGCAGATCGAGGAGGAGACCGCGCGCACGCAACACGATGGCGGCGGCAAGACCGCGAAACGGGGCGGACGCCAATCGGAGTTTCCGGTGAGCCGTGGCGGTCTCAATCAGGAAAGCCAGCATAACAAGCATAATGATCCGGGGCAGTCCGGGCATAAACCTCAAAAGCCAAAGGGATAAAATCATGACACGTGGAGCGCACGGAGACGGCAAGCATCTCGGGCCTGGAGCGAAGGGCAAAGGCGCCGGGACTGGCGCCATGACGGACGTTCAGAATGATCTGATCGGCGATAACATGGTGCTCTCCAATCGCGACAAAGCGGAACATTCACGCGATCGGGGCCAGGACGGTAAGTGGACCCAAACCGAACAGTTGAAAGATCACGCGGTCAACAAGGGCCGTGGATAGGCGCGAGCCGGCTCGCGTCGTGGCGTTTTCGAGGTGATTACGCCTACGTGGCGGACGCCACGCCGTCAGCTGGCCGATAATCCGTTTCGCCAAAAGCGAGGTCGTTGAGATTCCCGGCGCTGAGCTGGCTGGCCAGCGGCAGAAATCTTGCGCAACCCAAAAATCATCGTCGATGAGTCGCCGAGTAGACAGACGAAATGCGCCGAACATGCTTTCGTCAGCTTTCGTCCAGGGCATGCCACGGCAGGTTTGTGCAAGCATCCTGGTGAGGCGGAGTGCATGGCCTAGGTTTCCGCCTGCGTTTTTTCATGCCATCGCGTTTCTATACTTAATCTATGTGGTGGTTGCCTTTGTTTAAACTCGGTAAAGGTGTGCGCGCGCGTTGTTAAACAACGCTATCTGCAGCGCCGTGGATTGATCGATGATGACCGAGATTGATTGTGTTCGGTTGCAGGCCCATACCAGCAATATTGGCCGTTACAAGCGGTTGCTTGAAACCGAGCTGTCCGAACTAGAACGAAATTTCATCGAGAGGCGGCTTTCCGAGGAGCGCTCACGACTTAGCTCGCTGGCCGAACTCCGCGCCGGTAGCCGCAACAATCAACCGCTTCCTGCCGCGCGACATACCGAGTTATGATTCCACAGCGACTGGCTACATCGGTAGCTTGGGCGGAGGCAACCGCGGCGAACATAAACTTGGGGCATTGAGGCCCCATCCGCAAGCAAGACTACTCGCGGCCAGAAGGTGCATATTTGGCACTGATACAGATGACGTACAGTGCATTTGAAGACTCGTCGGTTACCTCCATCCGCCAATCACAGCCGGGTCGCAATTTTCCGTCCAAGCTCTGCAGGATTTGCCCGGCAGTGATTGTCGCCTCCTTCCATGCTGCCTGGCGGTCAGGTAGCACTTCCCCGAGATCATCCGGCTCGGAACGTTCATGATAGACGTTGAAGAAGTATCTTGGCATTCGAACCCAACGCGAGCCGTTATGTCTGGTTCCTGACATTAGGTGAGGCAGAATGGCGGCCCTTGCCTGGGCCAGAATGCTTAGCCGGGCAAGAGCCATCGACGAAGGCTCCGAGCCAGCCCTTCAGACAATGATTCCCGCACGGCAATATCCACGCGGGAACCACGTTGTGTGCGAGGAATTGTTGCTCCCGTTGGGGGCGTCGCAACTACCAAAGGGTTGGTGCAGGTTGCGGCTATGCATCTGTCTCGCGCCTTCGTCCGCAAAGCGAAATGGTTGACTGCAATGACTGGAACCAGGCCATGGTGGGAATCCGCCGTCATCTATCAGGTGTACCCAAGGTCCTTTCAAGATTCAGACGGCAATGGTGTCGGGGACCTAAACGGAATTACCGAGAGATTGCCCTACTTCGTTGAACTGGGCGTCGATGCGATCTGGATTTCACCTGTTTTTCGGTCGCCGATGATGGACTTCGGTTATGACATTTCGGATTACATCGATATCGATCCTGTCTTCGGCAACATGGCCGATTTCGATCGCTTGGTTGCAAAATCCCACGCACATGGGATCAGGGTGATCCTGGATTTCGTCCCGAACCATTCGTCTGACCAGCACCCCTGGTTCATCGAAAGTCGCAGCTCGCGCGCCAGTCTCAAACGCGATTGGTACATTTGGGGCGACCCCGCGCCTGCCGGAGGGCCACCTAATAACTGGTTGTCCGAGTTTGGTGGCAGCGCGTGGGAGTTCGACGAGGCTTCAGGGCAGTACTATTATCACGCCTTTCTGAAATCCCAGCCGGATCTGAACTGGCGAAATCCCGAAGTGGTGGAAGCAATGCGCGACGTGCTTCGCTTCTGGATGCGAAAGGGTGTCGACGGCTTTCGGGTCGACGTGATCTGGCATCTGATCAAGGATGCAGCGTTGCGCGACAATCCGCCCAATCCGAATTATCAGCGGGGCAAGCCGCCGAATGAAGCGCTCATTCCACTCTACACGACCGACCTCCCGGAAGTGCACGACGTCATCGCGATCTTGTGTCGCACCGTCGACGAGTTTTCAAACCGCCTGCTGATCGGGGAGATATACCTTCCGGTGGAGCGTCTGATTGCCTATTACGGACGTGATCTGGGCGGGGTCCACCTGCCGTTCAATTTTGCGCTGCTTGGCGTCCGCTGGGACGCCAAGTGCATCCAGGCCCTGATAGCCGAGTATGAAGGCGCATTGCCAAAAGGGGGGTGGCCAAACTGGGTCCTTGGCAATCACGATCGGCCGCGTATCGCCAGCCGGGTCGGCAAAGGACAGGCCGCGGTCGCAGCCATGTTGCTGTTGACCCTGCGAGGCACACCTACGATTTACTACGGCGACGAACTGGGAATGCGTCAGGTTGATATTCCCGGCGACCGCGTGCGCGATCCGTTCGAGCGCAATGTCCCTGGAATCGGCGTAGGGAGGGATGGCTGCCGGACGCCCATGCAGTGGGACGCGAGCGAGAATGCCGGTTTCAGCAAGGTCGATCCATGGCTTCCGATGGCAGGGGATTGGCGATCGGACAACGTAGCAAACCTGCGTGAGGATGCGACTTCAATCTGGAATCTTCATCATCGCCTGCTGCGCCTTCGCAAGAAGGTGCCCGCGCTTTCAATTGGTTCCTATAGACCGCGCTTTGTTGACGAGGATCTGTTGGTGTACTTCCGCGAACTCGATGATACCACGCTGCTCTTAGTACTCAACTTGACCAGCCAAGCCCAGATTCTCAGCTTCGAGCCAGCCATCCGTGGAAAAGTGCTGGTGTCTACCGGAGCCGACCGGGACGGAGAGCGAGTGGCTGACAGCATCACGCTTCGCGGCGACGAGGGACTCGTCATTGAGCTCTGACGTCCATTCCCCGTACCGTCTCGCGGTGGTCACTGCTTGTGACATGTCGGGAACTCTTAGGAACAAGGTAAACCGCACCGGAGTTTAACGCCCGCTTGAGGTGGGGTGATTATGCTGACGGAGTCTATTGTCCGGTGAGTACGAACGAAAAGTCAGAGCACTCTCCGGCTACTTCAGATGAAGCGTGGTGGCGCAGCGCCGTCGTCTACGAAATCCCTGCTATTTCGTTTCAGGACAGTGACGGGGATGGTCAAGGCGACCTGCCAGGACTTCTGCAACGCATCGACTACCTCAAATGGCTTGGCATCGGCGCCGTATGGCTCACCCCCATCTATAGAAGCCCCAATCAGGATTTCGGCTATGACATTGCCGATTTCTGCTCGGTCGATCCCCGCGCCGGCACCCTGGAAGATTTCGATAAAGTCGTGAAAGCGCTGCACAATGCCGGCATCCGGCTTATTCTCGACTTGGTCCCTAATCACACTTCCGACCAGCACGCCTGGTTTCGGCAAAGCTGCGTCTCTCGAAACAATCCGAAGGCCGATTGGTACGTTTGGGCGGAGGCCGGCGCGAATGGTGGTCCGCCGAATAACTGGCTCAGCCGCTTCGGAGGCAGCGGTTGGGAATGGTGTGAGGCGCGCCGGCAGTTCTATTACCATTCCTTTCTGCCGAGCCAACCGGATCTCAACTGGAGAAATCCGGAAGTCCGGGAGGCGATAGGCGACACCATGCGTTTTTGGCTCGACCGAGGCGTCGACGGCTTCCGGGTCGACGCCAGCGCCGTGTTGATCAAGGACGACCTGCTGCGCGACAACCCGCGCGATCCCGAAGCTGACGACAAGACCCCACCGCCTCAGGTCTACATCCCGGTGTTCACGGACGACCGCCCGGAGGCCATGGAGTGCATCGAATACATCAGAGGCGTTTTGGATCGGTACGAAGGAAAGCTCCTCTGCGGCGAGGTGCAGGGTAAAATTGATCGGATCGGTCATTTTTACGGAAGCAGCAAACCACGGCTGCACCTGCCGCTGAACTTCGCGCTGCTTGATACGGAATGGAATGCAATCTCGCTGCAGGCGACCATCGACGCCTATCTCAATGCCGTCCCGAATGGCGCCTGGCCCAACTTTGTGATCGGCGGCCATGACAAGCATCGCGTTGCCAGCAAGATCGGCCAGGCCCAGATGCGGATTCTTGCTATGCTGCAGATGACCATCAGGGGAACACCATTCCTGTTTGCGGGAGATGAGATCGGATCCGAGCAGGTGCCCATTCCACCGGATCGAGTCCAGGACTCCTTCGAAAAGCTTGTGAAGGGATTTGACCTCGGCCGCGACCCCGAGCGGGCGCCCCTGCGGTGGGACGATACGGACAGAGGCGGATTTACCTGCGGCGAGCCCTGGTTGCCAATGAGCCCGGATCGTTCGCGCAATATCATGGCGCAGCAGCGCGACGAGCGGTCCCTGTTGAACCTCTACCGTGAACTCATCGCTTTGCGGCGTCGCCTTGCCTGATACAAGGAGAGTATCGGCCGCGGCGCGCGCAGAACGACGTCTTTTCATTTGTACGAACGCTGAAAGAGACAGAAATCCTGGTGGGCCTCAATATTTCAGGAGAACCGCGCCTTTGGGAATGGCAGGGGTCCGGAGTACGATTGTTGTCGACGACGCTGGATCATGCATCAGCAAAGGCGGAGGGACCAATACACCTGAAGCCGAATGAGGGCGTCGTGCTTAAAGTCACTCCTTACGAGTGCCAAGCGGGCTGCACGAGAGCTTCTTCTGCTGTCTACGCGACAGAAACAGCGTCGCCCTGAGCGGCCCCAAGGCGACGCATAATTCTACGCTGCCGCGCGTTCTCGGTCCAGGTAGGCAAGTGTCACTTTCGGGATATTGTCATCGACCCATGCCGCCATTGCTTCCTCCTCCTTCAAGGACTGCTCCAGCAGAGCGCGGGCGCTGTCCGCTCCCGCGGGCCCACACAATGTGAGCAGGGATTTGTAGGCGGCGATCTCGAAATGCTCGAACGCGTTGTTGGCAAAGGTATTTTTGAGGATTTCGTCTCCGGCCATCGAATGGCCGAGCGCCATTATGTTCCCCATCACGGACTGCGTCGTATCCTTGAGTGTCGACGAACTCTCACCCATCGATGAGAGGCATTGTTCCAATCGATTCAACTGACCTTCGGTTTCCCGCAAATGCGTCTGCGCTCTGGCCTGGACCTCCGGGTAGTCGGACAACCGTTCCGATTGCCGTTCCATGAGTTCTCTGGCTTGTACTTCCATCGCGTGAGCATTGCGTAGTCCCACTAGAAATATGTCTCGTGCTGTCGATGCCATTTCGCTTCTCCATATGCCGCTCGGCTGAAGCACCAAACCGCTGTGTGCGTGACTCGTTCCTAGCGTCCGATAGAGCGACACGCAGCTCTCCTCTGCTCACCCAAGGCCGGAACCGGAGCCCAGGTCAGGCCCAATGCGTCTCCTCACGCTGTCCGGGCTAAGTACGCTTTCGCACATAGACGGGAATTAGCGATATCGAACTTTGCCGGGAATTGGATGTTGGCTTCCTTTAGGTACGAGGAACAGATTGTGGAGTGGAGCCCCGGAAAAGCAGCAGCGGAAGACAGCGATCTCTTCCGCCACATTGTCGAGAGCGCCACTGACTTCGCCGTATTCGCCGTGGACGCCAGTGGAAACGTCGCTGCCTGGAATGTCGGGGCCGAGCGCCTCACGGGGTACTGCGAATCCGAAATCCTGGGGCGGACCGGCGATTTGATTTTCACCCCTGAGGACCGCGCGGCAGGCGCTCCGGAGCGCGAACGCTCGACAGCGGCTCGGTCGGGTCGCAGCGAAGACGAGAGATGGCATCAGCGCAAGGATGGCTCCCGGTTCTGGGGATCCGGGTTGATGATGCCACTCCGGAGCGGCGATGGGTTTGTCAAGATCATGCGCGACCGCACCGCACAGCGGCTCAAGGAACTTGAGCTTAGCGAAAGTGAAGGTCGGTTCCGGATGCTTGCCACCTCGATTCCTCAGCTCGTGTTTCGCTCGGCGGGTGACGGCACACGTACTTGGGGAAGCCCGCAGTGGGAAATCTATGCCGGACTATCCGACGCCAAAAGTCGTGGCTTCGGTTGGCTCGACGCCGTTCACCCTGACGATCAAACAATGACTCGCGACAAGTGGCGGGAAGCTCAGCAATCGGGCGAGTACTATGCCGAACACCGGATTCGCAGGCATGCGGACGGTGAATATCGTTGGCACCAGACGAGAGCGAAGCCCATCGATGGCACAGCGGGAGAATGGGTGGGCACTTCGGCTGATATCCACGAAATGCGAACCTTGCAGGACCGTCAGCAGGTGCTGCTGTCGGAACTGCAGCATCGTACCCGTAACCTGCTGTCTTTGGTGCAGGCGATTGCCCGTCAAACGGTACGGTCAAGCACTTCCCTTTCCGAATTTTCGGGTCACTTCGAAAGCCGGCTCGCTGCACTGTCTCGCGTGCAAGGTGTGCTGGCCCGCACCGATCATGGTTCGATCAAGCTGGAGCAGATTGTGCGCGCCGAGCTTGAGGCTCATGGGGCAGACGAGCGAGTAGAAGTTGGCGGACCGGACGTCGAGCTTGCTCCCAATGCGGCCCAGGCGCTGGCGCTCGCTTTGCACGAGCTTGCGACCAACGCCGTAAAATACGGCGCGTTGCGCCAGCATTCGGGAACACTGAGCGTAAAGTGGGACCTTCGGGAGAATGACCGTGGCCGCCTGGTCAAACTGGACTGGCGAGAGGCTGGCGTGTCCTTACCCCCTGGTCCGCCCCCGCGGAAAGGATATGGACGCGAGCTCATTGAACGAGCGTTGCCCTACCAGTTGGATGCGGTAACCAAATTCGAAATCGCAGCGGACGGTGTGCGCTGCTCTGTCGAGTTGCCTTTGGGAGGGATGGCAACATGAACCGGGCTGCTGACATACTGAACGGCGCTCGGCTATTGATCGTGGAAGATGAATACCTGTTGGCTCAGGAGATGGCGGATTATTTCGAGAACCTCGGGACTGAAGTCGTCGGTCCTGTCGGCACCGTGGCGCGTGCGCTTGACCTTATCGCCTCGTCTCGCATTCAAGTTGCGGTCCTCGACGTGAATCTCAGGGATGAGCGGGTGTACCCGGTCGCCGAAGCTCTGACGCTGAAGCAAATTCCATTTGTATTCGCATCCGGATACGGCAGCGAACTCGAACCGGGCGTCTATGCCGACGCTCCCAGGTGCATCAAGCCAATCGAATTTGCCGCACTGGCCAGGACGCTGGGGGAGCAGATCAAATCGAGCGAGTAGGGAAGCCGTATCACTGGACGCCGTGAGCCTCTCGGCATCGAGGAGTGCATGTTCCAAAGCTGGACTGCCGGGAATCACCAACGATCGCTTAAGCTCTTTATCGCTCGTCGCAATCCCGATTTTTTGACGAGCTTGGCAGCTTTCCGAGCAGCCACCCACATCCGCCTACGCTCTCCCTTTTCCGGCCAATCACCCTGTTGGCGGGTTACCTCCAGCGGGAAAATTTCGACTTCACACAACACCGATTGTAGTTTGCGTCGCCTCCGCTTTGTGAAGCGGCCGATTTGCTTGCTGCCGATATCTCCCCGGACACCTGCTTCTTCGTAGGCTTCAATCTTGGCGGTCGTCTGCGGCGTGCTGTGCTTGATAGGCCAGCCTTTCGGTACCGACCAGCGGTGCTTCTTTCGCGTTGTGATGAGCAAAATCTCAACGTCATCATCGCGCATCCGATAGGGTAGCGCTGCAAATTGCTTGAATTTCACGGTCAATCCTCCAGCCGTGAAACTCGCTGCGTCAGCCACGGTTCCTAGCCCCCGTGGTCCATTGCCGGAGCACGCCGGCTGCCTTGCCAGGAAGACTTCTGGTCCGGCGTGCGACCCGGCCCAGCAAGCGTCCTGCCTCGACTTGAAGAAGCTTCCGGGATGCGAAAGCCTCAGAAGGCAACTGCGCCGCTGGATGTCGTGTCAGGGACTGAGGTCAATCTGGAACTTCGATGCGAGCGGAGCAGTTCTCTGTCCGGGGATGTTCCCAAGTGAGGCTATCGGCGTTGACTGCTCAAGAAATTTCCGGGCTGGCTCAGCGGGGCTATCTGACGAACTGGTCGAACTGGCGAGCAGCGATCGTTCTCGGCTTGATCAGCAGTAGTTACTCGACGGTGATCAGCCAGCTCGCCGCCGCGCAGGTCGGACGTGACGCTGCCGTCGACTGGATGTCCGTCGCGGCCATCCCTGGCAGAGTCGCGATGCTGCAGACAGAGCCAACCTGGATCTCGATCGCGGTCGGGATCGGCTTCCACCAGTGGGCCGATTTTTCCTGGGCGCTGGTGTTCTTCGGCTTGCTCGGCCGCTGGACGGCTGGCTTTTCTCCGCGCGCCCTAGCAGTGATCGCGGTTCCATGGGCTGCGCTGACGTCGGCCCTCGAATGGTTGCTTCTGGTGCCGGTCTTTCCGTTTGCTCAGCCCATCTTCACGTTGCAGCAGCCTTACTGGATCGGGTTTCTGGTGCACACGTCGTCGGCCATCATCTATCCGTTTTTCCCCTGGATTCGGGGGACCCAGTCGAAAGCGGCAACAGGGAACAGTATCTTTCTCAGATGGTGGGCCGTCGGCGTCCTGCTTGCGATCGCAGTTCCCGGAGGCGCGGCCTTGGCAAGATCGGCAGGATACGAACTCCCCTGGTTCGGAACAGATGTTGCCTCCGACAAGAACTATATGAGGCACATGCGGACGCATCACGAACAGGGAGTCGAGATAGCCGGGATCGCGGTGCAACGTGCCCAGGACCCGCATTTGCGGGCGTTAGCCCGCTTGATGGTCGCAAGCCAGGCCGGTGAGAACAGGGTTCTGCAATCCTGGTGGCAGGGCTGGTTCGACGAACCGATGGCGCTGTGTTCAGCGGCGGAGCGCGCTGAGATGCCCGGCCTTCTGAGCCCCGAGCAAATCGGCAGGCTGAAGATAGCTGAAACTCATTCCTTCGACGCAGTATTTGTTGAGCTCATGACGTTCCATCACGCAGGTGCCGTGGCGATGGCTGACAAAGAACTGCGGGGAAGCGGCGATCTCCGTTTGCGGCTGATGGCGCATTCGATTCGCCATGAGCAGCAGGGTGAGATCGCCCTGATGAATGGCGTTGCTGGCTTTGCTGCCGTAGCCCAAGCGGTGCAAAACATGCTCTGGGATGGCGCAAACCATGAACGGAGAGAAAAGTAGATCAACTTGACCGCCTCGAAGCCAACCGCTTGCCCGGCATTCTGCTAACAAGGAATCTAATGTCGCAATCTGGATCGCAGCACGTTGATACGCTGATAATCGGTGGAGGGCCGGCCGGATTGACCTGTGCCATCTACCTGGCGCGCTATCGCCGAAACGTGATCGTCGTCGACAGCATGGAGAGCCGGGCGGCCCTGATTCCAGAAACGCATAACTATCCGGGTTTCGCCGATGGAATTGCCGGCCCGCAGCTGCTCGATGCGCTTACGACGCAGGCCGGGAATTACGGCGTGCCGATCGTTCGCGACAGGATAGCAACATTACAGGTTCGGGATACCGCATTCGTCGCAACTCACTCTCAAATTGTCCTGAGCGCTGAAAAAGTCGTGCTTGCGAGCGGACTGATCGACCGTAGTGGTCCCGTTGCCGGGCTGGAAGAGGCGGTAGGGGAGAGGCTCGTTCGATACTGCCCGATTTGCGACGGCTTTGAAGCGTCCGATCTTCGCATCGCAGTCCTGGGCAAAGCTGACGACGCGGTCAAGAAGGCATTATTTTTACGAACGTACTCGCGAAACGTCACGCTGCTGGAACTGAACGGCAGTGGTCCTTGGAAACCGCACGCTGATGAATTGTCGAAGGCGGGTATACGCCTTCCGACCTCGCCACTGCAGGACTTGCGCCGTCAGGGTCGGCAGATAATAGCGGGCATGAGCGACGGGACGAGTGAAGTCTTCGACGTCATCTATCTAGTTTTGGGCTGTGATGTGCGTTCCGATTTGGGTAAGACGCTGGGCGCGCGCCACAACGAAACGGGATGCCTGGAAGTCGATGCGCATCAACAGACGAGCGTAGCCGGATTGTACGCCATCGGCGATGTTGTATCAGATCTGCACCAGATCGCGGTCGCGACCGGCCATGCTGCGGTTGCGGCGACGCACATTCATAATTCGCTGCCGCGGAATCTCCGGTGAGGCTATAGCCGTTGAGAGTCTTGACGTAACCTGTGAGCGTCTCCAACTCGGGCTCCCGGCTGGCTGCGTCCACTCATCGGGCGCGATCTATGGATGGAACCCACATGCTCCGTCCGGAACCGAAATCGAGGAACACTGCCATAGCAACTCCGCAAGGATATTCAGGTGGGGTACTCGCAAAGTGAAAGCGCCCTTGCAGGTTCGGCTAATGATAAAATAGGAACGCTGCGGGCTTGCGTTCATTAGCGGCGAGAACCTGAAGGCAATCAGCTGGAGAAATAGCATGGCTGGACAATTCGCGATCGTGACCGGGGCGTCGACAGGCATTGGCCTTGAGCTTGCGCGCCTGTGTGCCCGTGAAGGGTTTGACCTGTTGATTGCTGCGGACGAGCCTGAGATCCACGACGCGGCACAGAGGCTGCGCGAGGAGCAAGGCGCAGGTGCCGTCGAAGCCGTGCAGGCCGATCTGGCCACCATAGAGGGTGTCGATCAACTTTACGCAGCAGCCAAGGGCCGGCCGGTCAGCGTGCTGATGGCCAATGCAGGGCGTGGGCTAGGGCATGCGTTCCTGGACCAGGAATGGCCGCGGGTCCGGAAAGTCATCGACACCAACGTGACCGGCACGACCTATCTGCTCCACAAAATCGGCCGTGATATGCGTCGGGCCGATCAGGGCCGCATCCTGATCACGGGCTCGATTGCCGGATTCACGCCCGGAAGCTTCCAGGCCGTCTACAACGCCACCAAGTCCTACCTGAATTCGCTCTCCTTTGCGCTCCGCGAGGAATTGCGCGAAACGAAGGTAAGTGTCACGTGCCTGATGCCGGGCGCCACCGAGACCGAATTCTTCGCGCGCGCCGATATGCTCGATACCAAGGTGGGATCGGAAGAAAAGGATGACGCCGCCATGGTCGCCAAAACAGGATTCGAGGCGTTGATGAAAGGTGAGGGCGACGTTGTCAGCGGGTGGAAGAACAAAATACAATCTTCTGTCGCCAATGTGACGCCCGCCGAGTCGTTGGCCAAGCAACACCGCAAGATGGCGGAGCCCGGCACGGCCAAATCCTGACGCGCAGATGTAGCACCGGGGATCGACTGCGGTCGCGCGAGGCTATCGCGGCAATGGATCTGCTCGGCGCCGTTCATTTCGGTTACCAGCAAGTCCGGCAGATGAAGTCGTGCCGGTCCGGGCAGGACACGCGGGGCCCGTGCATCGGTCTTTCCGGACGGATCTTCTTCGGCCGCCTCTCTATTTATTGGATGCTGCTTCTCACCCGGCAGCGGACCGGGTCTGGATCGCCAAAGCCGGTGTCCTTCAGCTTGTAGTCTTTCAAAAACGAGCGGCGCCTCTTTTTAGGAACGGCCAACTCGCGCGCACGTTGCGCGCAATGACCGCGTTGCGGCCTGCGAATAAATATCTCACGCCATTCCACAAAAGGAGACACCATGTTCTTGCGTCAACGAAAACTTCAGTATCACGCCAAGCCGGACAAGCCCGATGCGATCTTCGCAAAAATGCTTCAGGAGCCGCTTGGCGGCCAGTGGGGTGAGATCAGCGTCATGATGACCTATCTCTTTCAGGGCTGGTCCTGCCGCGGTCCCCAGAAATATCGTGATATGATGCTCGATATCGCGACCGAGGAGATTGGGCACGTCGAAATGCTGGCGACCATGATCGCGCGGCTGCTCGAGAGCTCGCCGGTGGAGGCGCAGGAAGAGATGGCGAAGAATTCCCTGGTCGGCGCCATGATGGGTGGTGCGCGCATCGAAGACGCCATCGTGGCTGGTATGAACCCGCAGCATCTTATCGTCGCGGGCTCCGGTCCCCGGATGGCAGACAGTATCGGCAACCCTTGGAATGCCGGCTACACGATCGCGAGTGGTAATCTGCTGGCTGATTTCCGCTTCAATGTGACCGCCGAAAGCCAGGGGCGGCTGCAGGTGTGCCGGCTTTATAACATGACCGAGGACAAGGGCGTGCGCGACATGCTGTCGTTCCTCATCGCGCGCGATACCATGCATCAGAACCAATGGCTGGCGGCGATCAAGGAGTTGGAAGAGGAGGGGCTGGACCGCACGCCGGTCCCGGCGAACTTCCCGCAGGAACTGGAGAAGCAGGAGGTCGCCTATCAGTTCCTCGACGCATCCGAGGGCTCGGAGAGCCAGCAGGGGTGCTGGGCGCGGGGGCCATCTGTGGACGGCAAGGGCCAGTTCACCTACGCCAGGATCGAGGCACTCACGGACGACGAAGGCCTCTTGGGCCAGGTTGATCCGAGGACCTATGGAACGCCGGCGTCTCCGCTTCCCGCATAAGCGGCTGAGTAGAATAAACACCAGGGTCCGACCGGACGATCGCCGTTGGAAGCTGCTACAATTCTTCCAACGGCGATACAGCGCGCATCACAGCACGTAGCGCCCGTGCTTTGGAACGGCGACCTCATCAAAGCGCTCGGCCAGTTCCGCCAGTGCCGACCTCATCTCGGGCCCTTGCATGGCCTGGCCATGTCCCGTCACGACAACGTCCGGTGCCAGTGCGGCCAAATTCAGCACGGATTGCTTGGCGCTCGGCCAATCCGGAGTGAAATACATCGGCGGGCCGTGCATTTCGGGAGCTTGCGTTGCCGCTGAATAAATCGACTCCTGTTTCGTGGTAACGAAGGCGTCGCCCGCAATCAACAGCCCGTCGGCGCTGCGCCAGAGCGAAACGTGTCCGGGAGAGTGGCCGGGCGTATGAACCCAGCGCCAGCCCGGCATGTCCGGCACGGAATGATCGGCGGCTAAGGCCCGTAACTGCGGGCCTACATCGACGGGGTGCGTCGGATACAGCGGGGAGAGCAGAGCCATGACGCCGCCGCCGACGGTTGGGTCGGCCGGCGGATAGGAAGCCGTTCCATTGAGATATGGATGCTCCAGCCCGTGGGCATAGACGGGTACGTCCCATTCGGCCGCCAGTGTCTCAAGCGCGCCGACATGGTCAAAATGGCCGTGGGTGAGAATAATCGCCGATGGACGAGCACCCTGTCCAAATCGTGCCTGGGCTGCGGAGCGTATCGCGGATGCCGATCCCGCAATACCGGCATCGATCAGTACCCATCGCCGGTCTCCCGCGTCAGGCCGTCCAAAGAAGATGACGTTGACGATTGCGATCTGGCGGTAAGCCACATCAACGGCTATCTGACGGGTTTTATCGTCGCGCCGCTCGTCGGCTTCGGGATGCTCGGCGCTGGCGCTTTGGGAAATCGGAATTTGCTTCATTGCGCTTCTCGACTGTGGGAAGCACCGCCAGGAACGGCAGCCCGCTTGGTGGCTCCTCCAACATTCGCATAATCGAGTGGTTCCTAAATCAGGATCCGGTACTGCACCTGGACAAGAATAGGAACGACGAATTTTTGCTCGGGTTAAGCCGACGACGTTCACTAACGGCAAGCGAGAAACTTCAATGAATGAAATGGAGCAGGCTCGAAAGGCAGAGGGGAGCCGCAGACCGTTTACAGCAACAGTGGTGCTGGCCATCGTCGCTTGTGCCGCGGTGTTTGTCTGGCGCTTTCTCTTCTGAAAATGGACCTGCCGACCCCGCAACTGGCGCACAGATACCGTCCGGGGCGGCTTCTGCCCTTCAGAAGCTCGCGCCCGGACGTCGTCACCGGTAGGCGCAGCTCCTCTCGAGCTAAGTGCGTCGCCCGCCTTTGGCTTCGTCCCAGGGACGCAGCAATTCCGGCGTCTTCATGTCGTCCGGGACCTTGAAATCCCGAGCGGCTCCTCTCGCGGCGCGCAGGCCCTGCGGAAAGCCGCTGCGGCCGGCGTAATCTCTTCTCGCAGTCTTGCGACTGCCTTTCTCGGAATTCAGTCCGTTGGCACAGGCCAGATCGACCAAGGTCACGGCCGCGAGAGTGGCGAGCGTAACGGCGCTTCGGCTCCTGCTCTGGTTATCCTGCTGAACGCCGGCTGCGACGGTCGCAACATCGGCAAGATCACCGGCCACTCGGGCCCATATCCACGGTTCCGGATCGTGGCTGTTCAAGATGGCAACACCGGTGGCGATTTCGCGCGCGCCGTAGCCCCGCACGACCGGCTCAAGACCTCGGACGCCGGCCGCCCTGCAGATCGCTCCCGGCGCAACCAGTTCGGCCACGCCGAGTGCAATGGAGAAATAGCCAAGGCCTCTGGCGACTTTGTCATGGGATGATTGAGAGCGCCCGGAAAGGGCGGTTCTCCGAACCACGTCATGCATGGAGTCCTCCATTCGTTCCCGGCTTCAACACGACCTTGATGCAGCCGTCCTGCTTGTCACGAAACGTCTTGTACATCTCCGGGCCGCTTTCCAGCGGCTCGGTGTGAGTGATCACAAAGGACGGATCGATCTGGTTTTCGAGCACCCGGTTAAGCAGGTCATCGGTCCAGCGATTCACATGCGTCTGCCCGGTTCGGATCGTCAGGCCCTTGTTCATGACGGCGCCAAGAGGAATTTTGTCCAGCAGGCCGCCATAAACACCAGGTATCGAGAGAACGCCCGCGGGACGGCACACATACATCATCTCGCGAAGTACGTGCGGACGATCGGTCTCCAGCATCATGGCCTGCTTGGCGCGGTCGTACATCGAGTCGACCGAGCCGGTGGCATGAGCCTCAAGGCCAACAGCGTCAATGCACTTCTCCGGACCCTTGCCTCCCGTCAGCTCGTTCAGTCTCTCTACGACGCTTTCCTCTTCGAAGTTGATCGTAATGGCGCCGCCGGCTTTGGCCATCGACAGGCGCTCTGGAAGGCGGTCGATCGCGATGACCTGCCTGGCGCCGAGCAGCACGGCGCTTCTTATCGTCATTTGGCCGACCGGTCCGCAGCCCCAGATCGCCACAGTGTCTGTCGGCTGGATGTCGCACTGAACCGCCGCCTGCCAGCCAGTCGGAAAAATGTCAGACAGAAACAATAGCTTCTCGTCGGGGATGCCGTCGGGCACCTTGATATGCGTGGTGTCCGCAAAGGGGACACGCAGATATTCCGCCTGGCCGCCGGGATACCCGCCGGTCAGATGAGTATAGCCAAACAATCCCGCGGTGGTGTGGCCGAACGCCTTGTCCGCGAGACCCTTGTTGCGGTTTGTCGTTTCGCACACGGAAAAGTTTCCGCGCTTGCACTGGTCGCATTCGCCGCAAATGATGGTGAAGGGTATGACGACCCGATCCCCCACCTTGAGCGATTTCCTTGCCGCCGGTCCGACCTCGACGACTTCGCCCATCGTCTCATGGCCCATGACATCGCCGGATTTCATGCCCGGCATGAAATGATCGTAGAGATGCAGGTCCGAGCCGCAGATGGCGCAGCTCGTAACCTTGATGATCGCGTCGCGCTCGTGCTCGATCCGGGGATCAGGTACGCTATCGCAGCGGATGTCCGTGGTGCCGTGCCAAACGAGTGCCTTCATCCTGACCTCCGCTGCTTCAATTATAGTGGCGTTTCGTCCTTTCAACATCGGTCGAATGCGGTCGTTCCAGATATTCTTGTTGCGAAATATCCACCCGCGCTGTGTCACGGAGGTTATGTGACCAAGGCGGGCGGCCCCGCGGATTATCCGGTTTTCGGCGTCAGGCAGCCTCTGCCTGCTCTTGCTCGGCTTCGAGGTTGATCACCGAGGTCGCCAGCTTGGTCAGCGTCTTGTCTGTTGCTTCCTCCTCGTCCAGCGTTTCCTGCAGCAGACTTGCGGCGTCGGACATGCCGAGCTGTTCGGCCCAGGTACGAAGGGTCCCGTACCGAGAAATTTCGTAGTGCTCGACCGCCTGGGCGGCGGCGAGGAGGCCGGCGTCGAGGGCGGGCATCCCGCGAAACTCCTTCATGATTTCCGCACTCTCATCAGTGATGCCGTTGATCGCCTCGCAGGGCTTTCCACGGGGCGGCTTGCCGATGATACGGAAGACGCGGTCGAGGCGTTTGACCTGTCCCTGGGTCTCCCGAAGGTGTTTATTGAAGGCCGCAGCCAACTCTTTGGACTGCGCAGCCTTCGCCATCTTGGGAAGTGTCTTGATTATCTTATTTTCGGCGAAGTAGATGTCCTTGAGCGTCTCATGGAAGAGGTCGCTCAGCTTCTTTTGCGGCCGGCTCGTGCGACGCACCGCCGATTTTCGCTTCTTCGCTCGTTTAGCCATAACTTCTCCTGTAAACCGTTTTGGAAATGCCTGCCCCTGTGATCAATGTTGCGTGAGGTCGAACGTTCCAATTGGGGCTGACGTTGCTCGTCGACTGAAACGGATGCCGGCAGCCAATTTCGGACCACGTCAGTCGGTTGCATCATCAGACACCGTGGGCATGACCGAGGCGGGTCAAAATCGAGCAACAGTCTCACCGCCACTGCAGCTTTGGTGCAATTACCCCCACCAACACCGCTCAGGAACCAACAACAAAGTTGCCGGTTGGCGGCCCACAGCCGATGCGGACGTACCATCGGCAATTGACCGCCGCCGCCCGGGCCTCTCCCACCTGGGAAGCGGCGTTTCCGACAACATGGCTTGATTGAGCGATGTGTGGATCAGCGCCCGTGGCCGGGTTTATTTTAGCGTGTACAGGAACGCGGTGATGTCCCGCGAATCCTGCGGCGTGACGCCCATCCGCGGCATGGCATTGCCAGGCAAGGCTCGTTGCGGATCCTGGATCCATAGGGCCATGTTTTCCGGCGAATTGCTGAAGAAGCCGGCGATGTAGGTCCGTGTGCCCACATGCACCAGTGGAGGTCCGACGTTTCCGGTTGCGTCGACGACACCCGGGATCAGGTGGCAACCGCCGCAGCCATATTGCTTGACCAAATCCATGCCGCGCTTGGGATCTCCGGAAATGCCGACCTGGCTCTTTTCTGATTTTGCATCACAGCCGGCCAGGAAGAGGCAGGTGAGCGCGACGGCGCATGCCGACCACGCCGCTGCGTTCATGCGAGTCACGCGGGCGTTGGTCAGCCGGAGCCGGCTGCGCGACATCCGCACCCAAAACTCGAATACCTCGCTGCGCATGCCGTCCACATCCCTCTGATCCGTCGTGTCTCCTGCACGTCGCCTAGGGTTTCTGACCGGAGCTGAATTTCCTGGTGCCGGACCATGGGTCCGATGTCGTGACTTGCTGGGACGGAAGCTGCTCCACATCCGGTGACAGCGGCGACTGCGCAAAGGTGCGCCCCCATTGCCGGTTCGGCTCGTTGCTCAGCTTGCCGATATAGGTGACGAGATCCCAGATGACGGCGTCCGGCAGGACGGCGCCCCATGCCGGCATTCCATTCGGACGTCCTTGATGGATCGAAAGATAGATGTTTTCAGGCTCGGAACCATAGACGAAGATGTTGTTGCTGAGCGACGGCCCCATGCCGCCACCGCCATTGTCTGCATGACATCCATTGCAGTTGAAGTTGATGAAGTACTGCATGCCGCGGTTGGTCGCCTGAGGATCGCCTTGGGCCGGATTTTTGATCGCAGGGCGGCTCGGCGATGCGCCTGGGGCGAGATGGCTTACCGGCACCTGCATGAACACGCCGGCCTGGACATTGCCTACGGTCTCGCCGAAATCGGGACGGACCGCGACGCCGGGCTGCTGGGCCTGCTGCGATTGAGGCAGGCTTTGCTGGCCGGGTGCAGGAGCAAAAGGCAGACTGACGGCACAAACCAGAATTGCCAGATTGCCCGCGATGGATCGTGCACTCATCGACGCTCTCCTCCCCTGGCGGACCGCGGGTTCTCCGCAAGGGGAACGCCATAGTCTGCCAGTAAAGCGGCGATCTCGCTGTCACTCTGTGCAATGAAATCATTCAATCGATCCCGCAGCGCGTGATCGCCTTTGGGCACCCCCATCGCTATTTCGAACTGAAACTGCTGGGGTGCAAACCGCTCGCCCGCCGCAATGGGGGTCACTGTCAGCGGGACGGTGGATGTTTTGGCCACATAACCTGCCAACGGTCCCCAAGCCGCCGCGACGTCGATCTCGCCATGCTCGACCGCCTCGATCAGCCGAGCCGGCGGGTCGGGTTCGCGATAATCGCCGTAGATCATGAAGCCGCGAACATTGTCGATGATTCCCTGCTGACCAAGGGCATGTGCCGGCGGAGTGTTGTTGCCGTCATCGCCGATCAGATGCACGCCAATGGCCAGACCGCGCAGCTGCGGGTCATCGATTGCGTTGAGTCGAAGATGGCGCGCGGTCTGACTGACGAAGACGTAAGTCGACCGATAGTAGGGCCGGGTGGTTTCCACGAGGTCATATTGCGCGGGAACGCCCATCACCAAATCGCAATCGCCCGCCTTCAGCGTATGCCGAATGAAGCCGCGGCGCTGCGCCCACCAGGTATAAACGACAAATTTGCCGAGCTTCTGCGCCACCATCTCGGCGAGCCTGTTCTCAAAGCCTTCGCCTGCGCGATTCGAGAATGGCAGATTGTTGGGATCGGCACAGACCCGCAGATCGTCCGGCTCGCCCGCCATCGAGGCGTACGGCTGCAGGGCGGCCATCGCGACTAAAATCGCCGCGCTAACGGGGCTGCGCATTGCTGTCGTCCTTCGCCGCGGGACCGAGCTTGAACACCAGGAGCTCGCTGCCTCCTGCTGTATAGAACGGAAGATCCTGCGTGGCGCCGGTGAAGCCTAACGCCCCATTGCGCACGCGCTGGTCGACTTCCGCATTCGCGACCACGCCGGGCCATCCGCCGACGCCTGACAGGATGGCGACGTATTGCTGGCCGTCGGAGCCGCGGTATGTAACGGGCTGGCCGATGAAACCGGAGCCGGCGCGGAACTGCCACAACACATTGCCGTTCCTGGCGTCGACGGCTTTGAATAGACGATCCATCGTGCCGTAAAACGTCACATCCCCTGCGGTGACAAGCGTGCCTGTCCACACCGGAAGCTTCTCGTGGATTTCCCACACCTTCTTCTTGGCAACAGGATCCCACGCCATGAACTCGCCGCGATAGCCTCCCGGTCCGGCGTACATGTCGACCGAAGCGCCGATGAACGGCGTTCCCGCGATATATCCGACCTCGCTCGACTTGAAGTCCATGCAGAGGTGTTGGTGCGGCACGTATAGTAGTTTCGTCCGCGGCGACCAGGCAGACGGTTGCCAATCCTTGGCGCCGGGGGAGGCCGGACAGATGTCATTGATGGTCCGGCCAAGGATCGGCGTCTTATCACCGTTCGGAATGATCCGGCCGGTCTTGAGGTCGACGCCCTTATATGAATTCACGTGATCATAGGCGTCGGCCGAGATGACCTCGCCGGTGGCACGGTCCATCACGTACATGTAGCCGTTACGACCGGGGTGGATCAGAACCTTGCGTGTGGTGCCGCTGATTTCGAGATCGACAAGGACATTTTCATTGATCTCGTCGTGATCGAACAGATCATGCGGGTTGATCTGGTAGGCCCATTTGGCCCGGCCCGTATCGGGATCACGCGCAAAAATCGCCGCGGTCCAGAGATTATCGCCGCTGCGCTGGTTGGCATTCCACGGACTTGGATTGGCGGTGCCGTAGTAGATCAGGTTCAACTCGGAATCATAGGAGATCCAGCCCCACACCGTGCCGCCGCCGACCTGCCAGCGGTCAGCCGGCCAGCTTGTGACACCCTGGTCCTTGCCCTTGAGGCTGTCGTAGAACGGCTTGAAATCGTCGCCGATCAAGACATCGCTGTCAGGGCCGGTCGAATACGCTCGCCATTTGATTGCGCCGGTATCCTCGTCGAGCGCGGTGAGCCAGCCGCGAACACCGAGTTCGCCGCCGCTGTTGCCGACCAGCACCTTTCCCTTTACGACCACCGGCGCCATCGTGATGGTCTCACCGCGATTGATCTCGCCAAGCTTGGTGTGCCAAAGCTCCTTGCCGGTTTTCGCCTCGATTGCGACCGTGTGATTATCCAGCGTGTTCAGGAAAACCTTGCCATTGTTGAAGGCCAATCCACGATTGACGACGTCGCAACATGCCACGCCCTTGGCAGCGGGCTCCGGACGCGGCGCATAGGACCACTTTAGTTCGCCTGTCGTGGCATCGAGCGCAAATACCCGGTTCGGATAGGGACCATCATAGGGACCGACGACAAACATGGTGCCATCAACGATGATCGGCGCCGCCTCCTGTCCGCGATCGGCGCCGATGGAAAAGGTCCAGGCGATCTGAAGTCGAGATACGTTCAAGGTGTTGATCTGATCCAACTCGCTGTAGCGGGTATTGGCATAGTCGCGCGCAGCCATCGGCCACTGGCCGGGGTCCTTCATCCGCGCAGCCAATTCGCTCGGCGGCTCCTGGGCGCAAGCTGGACCTACCAGCCATGTTGTTCCAGCCAGTGCTATGAAGCTTGCCGCCAGCGCTGCACCGCGCATATTGGTGAAGATCATCAGCGGCACTCCGCACTGTCTCTAGGTTCGACGGACGCTCTGTCCGGACGGAACCTACAATCCTTTGCGACAATGTTCGTTCCTGACGCCCGCGCTTAAGCCGTGGCTCCCGGCTGTTCCAGCTATCTCACTGCGCTTGAATTAACGCCTGCACCGAGATCGACCGCGATCTGGTCTTCCCTTCCATCGCATTTCGGATGGCCGAATCCGGAGGTGCTCTTTCCGTCCGGTCCGATGTCGTAAACGATAGCGTCCTTCATGTTAGGGCTGACGCCCGCCGGCACGCGGTCCAATCCGAGGTAATGTCGCACCCGCCACGCCACATTGTGATCCGCGCATGCACTGTCGCCACTGACGCCAAGCCCTCCAGCCACGCCGTTGCCGTCATAGAGCGCCAGCCCGCCGCCGAACACGATGACGCCACCGAGTGCCTTGCCGACGAACGGGTCTTGCGCGGTGCCAAATTCGGCCGCTTGGCCGGCATAGAGCGCGGCCGGGTTCGGCGGACTGCTCAGCGCGACGCCGAACAGATATCCGCCGGGCTGTGCCTGGGCGTAGAGATTGGCGGTGGCTATCGCCTTACTCGGAAGGCTGAAGGCGTTTGCGGAAGTGGCTTTTTCCGCGGCGATGGCACGGCTGCCCGGCCACTGATCGTCGGCCTTGTTGCCGCTAAATGCTACGGCACAGACGATGCCGTCGCGGTTGACGACGGCGGCCCATTCATTGTTGTCGAGGCCGCCATTGCTGGGACCGCCGCTCGGCTTCACGCTCTTCTTCAGGATATCAGCCAATCGATCGTGCTCGACCGGGCACGATGAATTGCTCGGCGCCTGGGCCGCAACTGGCGATGCGGCCAATACGGCAAGCAGCGCGCCCGAAATCAAGACCCTGTGCATTGGTTCAAGCTCCAGTGAGGCTTCGCACGGACGTCGTTTGAACAAAGTCAGCGGTGCAAGGTTCCTGTTCTGGAAGCGATGGCGCGCGCGCCGCCGAGCCGGATAGCGACAGCCAGCGGTACGCGAAGAACAGGCCGGCGCAGGTGTAAAGCGTACCCATCGGAATCCACATCAAGAGGCCGGCGAGTTGCTGATCCTCCAGGGGCGTCAAGCCGAACTCAGCGGCGAGGAGCCCCTGTTGCGGGAACCAGAGGCGGGGGGACAGTGTGAGCAAGGCACCCAGCAGACCGGAATGGAGAACGGTGATGAACAGGCAGGCGACACCGATTCCGTCGCGAATCTGGGCGCTGCGACCGAGAGCTCTTCCATAAAACAGCACCCACCAAAACAGCAGGGCTGTGAGGAAGAAGCTGATGTGTTGCAGCCGATGCACAAAGCCATTCTCGAGCACGAGCCGGTAGAGTGGCGGGGCGTGCCACAGCCAGAGCGCGGCACCATGCAGCGCCGTCGCGGTAACGGGATGGCTGATTGCCCGCCAGCAGGCGGCGATCATTCCGGTGGTAATAAGACGGCCTGCAAGAGGTCGCCAACTGCGAGGAAGGCTCCATAGCAGCGCGCCGTTGATCCGCGCGTATGCCATCAACGGCGCGGCAACGACCATCATCAACTCGTGCTCGATCATGTGCGCGCTGAACAATCGCTCCCCGAGCCAATGCAGAGGGGAAGTGATGGCAAGCGCAAGCACGAGCCAGCCGGTCCAGAATGCGGCGACCTGCGCGAGCTGTACGCCGTGACCGAACCCGGCCGCGTGCCAAACACGCTGTGTTCCCACATAGAAGCAGATGCCAATGAGATAGAGCGGCGTCAGCAGCCAGGGATCGTAGCTCCAGGCGGACCAGGAATTAAGCGCGCCCGACACGTCATGGCCCGCTGCCGGCGTAATCGTCAACGCGAGCAGAAGTGCAAAGAGCCACCTCATCGCAGACACGGACTGATCATCATGGCCGCCGTCAGCTGATTCAAAATCACAAGCGCGAAGATCGCGCCGCTTCCGACGCCGAGCCAGGCCATGAAGTGTCTTGCATGGCCTCCTTGCGCCTCGGTCCGCTCCGCTGGCCTGTGGTGGCGAATGCCGCGCAATGATATCAGCGTTCCCGACGTTGCGACGAGCGTCATCACAATGGAGAGGACGATCATCGCAGAGGTCGGCCTGGCGCAGGCATGGGGCGCAATCGCGTAAATGGTTTGCAGGTTGATCGCCCACGCGGCCGGCCCCAATGCGACGCCGATCCAATAGAGCGGAATTTTAGATGCGCTGATCGGGTTCATAGCCGTGGTGTCCAGTCCAGGAGCACATAGATCGGCAGCCACGCGATGACGACAAAGTTCCAATAGAACACATTGTCAGTGACGTCGCTAAATCGCCGCGGGGTGGCATGACGCGTAAACATCAGGACCGTCAGCACAAGCGTGTCGCCGACATCCGTCGCCAGATGCGTGGTGTGAAGCGCAAGCACGAACCACACGATGGAGCCATAGGCGTCCAAATCCCATCGTGTGTTGAGATGCGCGAATTCGAACCCGCGGATCACAAGCAAAGCGAGGCCGATCAACGACATGATGACGAGACCGATGCGCACCCCCCGCAGATCGGTATGACGGGCCCAGCGGCTTGTGAACTGGTTTGGGATAGTGCTCAAGATATATATGGCGGTCGCGACCGACCCGGGCCATAAATCAGGAGGCGGGGAATTGATCGGCCACGTTGCATTCACCGCGTAGAGATAGAGATAGGCCGCTATCGCAACGGCAAATCCCATTCCTTCCAACGCGATAAAGGCCATCGCACCCCACCACGGCCCGCTCTGCGAGCCGAAGCCGTAGGTCGGCAATTTACTGACATTGCGGACGACGGTCTGCTTCACCCTTCGTCCTCCTTGCTGCCGGTCGGCCAAAACCAGCCGCTCAATGCGATGGCGATTGGAGGCGTGCCCCAAACCACTGCCCAGGGCGTGAAGATCGAGCCGACAAAGAATACCGTCGTCGCAATCGCAGTGAGTAGGGGCCAGATGCTCGGTTCCGGCGACGCCTCGCGCGTATGGGGCTCGGCATCGGCGATCGAACTGAGCAGCACCTCGCGCCGCTCCACGCTCAGGCCGGCAACAACCGGAAGGGTGCCGCTATCGACCCATAGCGGATCGCGATGGGTGACCATCGGGATCCGCGCGAAGTTGTAGGGCGGCGGTGGCGAACTGGTCGCCCATTCGAGCGTCGAAGCGCCCCACGGATTGTCACCGGCGAGTTCGCCGCGGCGCAGGCTGAGGATCACATTGACGATCAGCACCGCAAAACTCGCAGCAAAGACCACCGCGCCGGCGCTCGACAGGAGGTTGAGGTTATCCCAGCCCATCTCCGGCGTGTAGGTATAAACGCGCCGGGGCATACCCATCAGCCCGAGGATATGCATCGGGAAGAATGCAACATTGAAGCTGACAAAGGCCAGCCAGAAATTCCACCGGCCTATCCTTTCGCTCAGCATCCGCCCGGTGATCTTGGGAAACCAGTAGTAGATTGCGCCGACGAGTGGAAAGACGGCTCCGCCAATCAGGACGTAGTGAAAATGCGCCACGACGAAATACGTGTCATGCACCTGCATGTCGATCGGCACCGACGCCACCATGACGCCTGAGAGACCGCCAAGAACAAAAATCGCAAAGAAGCCGAGCACGAACAATAAAGGCGTGCGGTACACAGGGCGGCCGTCCCAAAGCGTTGCAAGCCAGCAGAAGATCTGCAGGCCGCTCGGCACGGCGATTAGCATGCTCGATGCAGTAAACATGCTGGCCCCGAGTTGCGGCAGACCTGTCACGAACATGTGGTGTACCCACAATCCGAATGACAGGAATCCGGTAGCGATCAGCGAGAGCACAATCATCGTGTAGCCAAACACGGGACGCCCGGCGAAGGTGGCAATGATCATCGAAACCATGCCGGTCCCGGGGATGAAAATGATGTAAACCTCCGGATGTCCGAAAAACCAGAACAGGTGCTGCCACAGCAACACGTTGCCTCCGGAAGCGGTGTCGTAAAAATGGGTATTTACGAGGCGGTCCAGAATCAAAGTGGTCGATGCGACCATGATCGACGGCATCGCGAACAGGACGAGGAAGGAGGTCACCAGCATCGCCCAGACGAAGATCGGAATGCGATCCAGCGTCATGCCGACGGCGCGCTGCTTGAACACGGTCACGACGATTTCGACCGCGACCGCAAGTGCGGCGACCTCGGTAAAAGTGATCATCTGGGCCCAGACATCCGCGCGCTTGCTGGGATTGTATTGAAGACTCGAAAGGGGAACGTAGGCGAACCAGCCGACGTCAGGACCGACATTGAACATGAACGCGATCCAGAGGAAGCAGCCGCCGAACAGAAAGATCCAGTAGCTGAACGCGTTGAGTCGGGGAAAGGCGATGTTGCGTGTTCCGACCATCAGCGGAACGAAGTACACGGCGAACGCTTCCATCACCGGGACAGCGAACAGAAACATCATCGTCGACCCGTGCATCGTGAAGACCTGATTGTAGAGGTCCGGCGACAGCATTTTTCGTTCGGCGCCCGCGAGCTGGAGGCGCATCAGCACGGCGAGCAGGCCTCCAAGAACCAGAAAAGCGAAGGCCGTGAGGATGTATCGTTTGCCGATCACTTTGTGATCGACCGACGTCAATGATCCCAGCCAGCCGTCAGGCGTACGCCACAGCCGCAGCAGCAGAGCCGTGAGCTGGGCCTGCTCAAGCCCGGTATCGCGCAAGTCCCGCTCCGGATTTCTGGCGATATCGCTCATTGCAGCTGCTCCAGATAGTGCAGGATGGCGATGAGTTCGTCGGAGCGGAGCGACATCTTTGGCATGAGGTTGCCGGGCTTGATGTGCTGCGGGTCGGCAATCCAGGCGGCTAGGTTGCCGGAGTTCCGCGGCAGGGTGCCCGCGGCAATCGTTTCGCGGCTGCCGATATGCGTCAGATCCGGACCGAGCTGTCCACCGGCGAGCGTACCGCGAATGGTATGGCACAGGCCGCAGCCCCGAGCGCGAAAGAGCTGCTCGCCACGGATGCCGAGCGGATCACTTGGGCTCGGCGCACTCTGGTTCTGGTGGTCCCGCCAGCGGCGATATTCGTCCGGTGGCAGGGCGGTGACGGTGAACGCCATGTGGGCGTGCTGCACCCCGCAAAATTCGGCGCATTGTCCGCGGTAAACGCCTGGATTTTTCGCAGTAAACTGCACCCTGTTCTGCTGTCCGGTGACAAGATCCATCTTTCCGGTCAGGCTGGGCACCCAAAAGCTGTGAATGACGTCGGCGGACTCGAGCTGAACGGTGACAGGCTGACCAACTGGCACACTGAGCTCGTTGGCCGTGGTAAAGCTCAGATGCGGGCTATCACCCTGGTATTGGACTTCCCACCACCATTGATGACCTGTGACCTTCACCGTCACCGTACCGGGATCATTGGCGAACACAGTTCGCTGCGCGCCATAGCTCACAACAGACAGGGCGAGCACCGTAATCGTCGTGGCAATTCCCGCCAGGAGGATGATGCTTCCAGCGCGGTGCTCGAAAGCTTCCGATATATCGAGCGGCTGCTCCCGGCGTGCCCGTCGTCGGATCAGGCCGCATAACAGGACGAGCATCACTGCGACCCACACCACGGTCGAGACCGCAATGAAGATCAGGAGGATACGCTTTATCTCTTCCGACTGGGCTGCCTGCGCATTGAACGACGACTGCCATCCTGTGCAGGAGGTGAGGACGCAAGTCGCGGCAACCGCGAGACCCGATCTCAACCAGAAAACCATCTGTCCCGAGCTTTTGTGCATCGAACCGGCGCAACCGCGCAGAGGTACAAAGGTTCCAATTTACCGGGGGCGTTCATCCCGGGACCCGCGTCGTTGGTCCATGGGGGCGAATACGCTGCATGGCGCGAGCGCTTTGAGCACACTTTGGGCTGAATGGCCCTCACCCCCGGGGACATGCCGCGCTGCAATCAGGATGCCCCGCCGCGGCGGGTAACTGGTTCTCGAGGAGAAGCCAAACTAGAACAGCGGTCCTCGGGCCGCTATTATGATCGCGGCGCTGCCGGCGCCCATCATCAACAGCACCAGAAACATCGCGATCAGCGCGCCAGGCTCCGCAAAGGCTGCAAATTCACGAGCCAGCTTCTTCATCTTGCGTAAACATCGAACGGACGAAGCTGTTCCTCCAGAGCATGCGCAGACGATGCGTTAATGGCCTTCCTCGCGGATATCCGAGCTAGAATTCGCCGCCCGTGATGGCGAAGCATATCAGGACTGATCAATCCGCTCCGAGGCGGGACAGCGTCGGCGGCGAAATCGTGGGCGGCAGGATGGGTGGGACTATCGCACTAGATGCACGACTTGCGCTCAACCGCCATGATGCGCCATGCCTCGTTCTTAATTTCGTCCAGCTCATAGTCGTCGCCGGACTCAAGCGACAGATGGCCCGGTTCGCAACATACGACGTCTTTTTCTCCCATCCAGAATGTCGCGCCGGTCGGAACGTGCGTGAGCTTGTCGCCGTTCAATTGGAATTGCTCCGTCGTCACTCTGCTATGCATGTTACCGCACCCTCAATACCTAGAAGTGCTGGTATAACGCCGGAGACTCACTCTCGTTGCAGGCATGTCATCACCTTGGGGCGGTCCTGGACGAAACCGACGCCTTGCAGCGCCCGAACTGCGGCGCAGAAGCGTGGTAGCCGGCTAGAAGCTGATCTGGGGGCGGGCAATCATCAGCCAGAATATGATGGCGACTGCCGCGAAAGCCGGAACTCCGAAGGCACACCAGCGCCAAAAGATACGATGATACTCAGCGGGGAGAGGGGTACCGGATGCAGCCGCCGCCGCAGCCAGGTCGCGCAGGCGCATTTGCATCCAGACAACGGGCAGCCAGAACGCGCCGGTAAAGAGGTAGAGTATGATCGACCAAATAATCCAGCCTTCATACAGGGAATATCCCGCCTGGAGGGCGAGCAGTGATCCGGTGATAGGCTGGGCGATAACCGCGGTCGCCGTGAAAATGAAGTCGGCGATCACGACGATCCGGGCCACGCCGGCTATGACAACGGGCTTTCCTTCCAGGTGAGCCGCTAGCATGAAGAAGGCGATGCCGGAGCCGGTGCCGAGCAAAACTGCCGCGCCGATAACATGAAGATACTTCAGGACCAGATACAGCATCACCGGTCTTTCAGGATCGCGAGCGCGACGAAATGCAACACGATGATAGGCCATATTTTAAGCATTGGTCCCAGGGGATCGGCCCAAAGGCGCGGCACAAGTATCGTGCCTATGACCGCATAAGTTAACGAAAGGGCGATCGCGGCGTAGAGCCCGTAACGGCTGGTCGGCCGATAGGCGATCGCAAGGCCAATTGCAAGATCGGACAAGGCGCCGGCGATTACCGTGAGCGCGGCCATCCTGCCTTCGACGCCGCCCTCGCGCATGAGGCCGATGCCGTATTCCCAACCAGGACCCATCGACACCCATGCGGTGGAAACCCAAAACAGACACAACACAACAAATGTAACTGGCTTGAGCAGATACATCGCCGCAAACCATCGCTCTTGTACGGAAGCCGGCTCTGCGGCCAGGAATTCTCCGAGACCTTTCGGACTGATCTGCAGGCGCTCCATACCGGCGACGTCACCCACTGCCCCTCTTGCGATCTCCAGCCGGGCAGTGGTGCGCACCGGAGGGCGCCACCCGAGCAGTGAAATCGCATCGCCAAGTCTGTAGAAAGCGTTCATAAGCGACCGCGGCAAGCGGACTTCGCGCGCAGGTCTCCAACGGCACCAGCGACGGATGATCGAGACAACCTCGGCGAACGAATGGCGTTCGGGACCTACCAATTCGACGATTTGGCGGGAGGGTGCGCCCGGTTGAAGGAAATGTTCCACGGCTCGCACGACATCGTCGAGAAGTACGACCTGGAGCTGCCCGGTGTTCGGCATGATCGGAATGACAGGGAGGGCGGCCAGACCGCGCATGAGGGCGCTTGCTCCGAACGCGGGGCGCCCGATCACCACGGACGGGCGCAGGATGATCCAATCGAGGTCGCGCTCCATCAACGCGTTGTCGCCGGCAAGCTTTGTCCTGGAAAACGCGCTGGGGGTTTCCCGGTCCACGCCGATTGCGGAGAAGTGAATGACCCGGCGGATCCCCAGCTGCTCACAAGCAGCGAACAGGCTCGCAACGCCTAGATGATGAACCATGGCCGCCGAATCGTTCGGGCTGTCTTGAAGCACCCCTGCGCAATTGATGATGGCATCAACCCCGTGAAGACGAGGTAACCAGTAAGAGGAAGAGTTTGCCTCGGATATATCGACAGCGAAAGCGTTGAGGCTTCCACCCGGCACGCTCCTGCTCATCGAGACAACGGAATAACCTCGCGAAGACAGGTGAGCGGCCACCGCCGATCCGATCAGCCCGGTCGCTCCGATAACAGCTACCCTCATGACAGCACTCCGCCAGCGGATGTCATGGCGCACTTCGCGGCCGGCGCGAAATCGCTATCTTCGCCGCGGCGGCTGCTGATCGGGCGGCTTAACACCCATATTGCTCTCGGGTATTCTGTCGCGCCCCTGATCGGCATTGTCATCCTTGCCGCCTGAAGTGGAAGTTCCGCTGCCACTAGGATTGGAGGCGTTAATCCCTGTGGTCCCTCCCGGCTCAGCGCGAGGGTTCGCCGAGCTGGCAGCAGGATCGCCGGTAGTCGAGCCGCGCCCGGTTGGAGCGCCCTGTGCCATTGCGAATGTCAGACCGCTGAGCAACAGGCTCAGCATTATTGCAATTAGTCGCATAGCCGTCCTCGTTGTAAAAATAACCAATCTCGGCAGCGTGCGAAGGTTCCTGGCGCGGCAGTTGCCCGATCAGGTCAGTTCTCGACGACGAATATTTGTCTCTTCCGGAAATAGCCTGAGATAATGCGATTGGATCGTGTCGTCGCATTCGCAGGCGTGTTGCCGCACCATTTCAATGTCGTTGATATGAATATGGCCACGACTGTAGGTGATCATCCCGAGCTTTTGGAGAGAGCCGGCGATCGTAGTCACGCTGGTCCGCTGCACGCCCATCATCTGTGCCAAAAACTCCTGCGTGAGCGGCAGATCATTGCCAGCGAGGCGCTGCATGCGAAGCAGTCACTTGCACATTCGCTTGTGAATGTCATGAACCGCGTTACAGGCAACCGCCTGTTGCACCTGCGCCACGAAAAATTGCTCGTACTCAACAAGAAGCTTTCGCAAAGGCGTGATTTGCAGGGCCAATTCGCATAGGCGGGCCGACTCAACGACCGAGGCGGTGCCAGGCACCTGGATCACGACATGGTTGAGGGACAGCTTGCCGTCTAAAGCCTGGCTTGCTCCAAACACGCCATCGCGGCCGGTCATCGCGGTTTCGATCGCCTCGCCGCCGGTCAGTTCCACCACGCTCGAAATGATGCCGCCATGAGGAAAATAGACCTTCAGTACCGGCTGATGCGTCTCAGCGAGAATTTTGCCTTGCTCAAGCTGCAGCACGTTGATGTGCGGGATCATACACGCCAACGAAGGCGGATCTAATCTGCTGAGAAGAAGGTTATTGCGGTGGACCATCGGAGGTCTCCCATGCCGTGGAGGCGGGAGCGCAACCGGTCTCTCAGGCACCGACACCTACCGTAAAACCTTAGGCCGGTGATGCATTCCAATATGCGCGCGCCTCCCGGGAATAGCGAGTTAATTCGGGCCGCTCCGGAGAACAACCTAGAGCCGTTCCGTCAGCTGTTTCTGAGGCTTATGCTGTTGCCATCCCGGTATAGATTTCAGCTCTTCCACTATCTCCCTGTATTCGGATCCGAGTTTTTCATTCTCGTAGCGGGCCTGCTGATCGGTAGCCAAGCCTGCGATCAGCTCGCATTCGGACGCGCAACGCTCCAGCAGCTCAATTTCCTGGCTGATGTCAATCATGGCCGCTCCAACGCGTTAGCGGCAGCCGTCTCGGCCACCGCGCGTGAGACAAGGGTAAGCGATAAAACTCGAGGCCCAAGATTGTAATAGTTAGCCGGACGCGTCTGTTCGGCGGCCGACATTCGGCAACGGAAAAGCGCATTTTTCCGAATTAGCTAGTTCGACCGGCGAGCACTGAAAGAATCTGCGCCGATTGGCTTCTCGATTGCCGCTCCTTCAGGAAACTGCGTGCTACTCGGCCGCTGCGAGCCTTCGCAGTAGCAAATCATCGCTATCTGTTGCTTTGCGCGCCGTCTCCAGCAATGGTCGCGTGGAATCCGGTTGCCGCGAAGCGGTTTTGAATGCGTGCCGCCTTGAGCCGCCGATGCCGCAATAAATGAAATCGCTCTGTTTGATCGTTTCCTCGCTCAAGAAGTTTCGCAGGTCAATAACAATGGGAGCTCGTACGACGGCCCTCAGCTTCTTAAAATCCATTTCGGCGAACTCTTGCCATTCCGTGGCAATCACGATTGCATCGGCTCCTTCCGCCGCCTCATGGGCCGAACTGCAGTATTGAACCCCCGGCGGCAGCAAGTCTCCTGCTCGCCCATTTGCGACCGGATCGTAGGCTTTCAGAATACTGCCGGCATCGGTCAGTGCCTGCGCGAGGGGAATTGACACCGCGTCGCGCATGTCGTCGGTATCGGCTTTAAAGGTGAGGCCAAGTATCGCGATAGTCTTGCCGCGCAGGACGCCGTTGCAGGAGGATGCTACCTTGCGAGCCATGGAGCGCTTGCGTGCCTCATTGGAGGCCAGGACCGTTTCGATGATCCGCATCGGCGCTTCATGATCCTCCCCCATCTTGGCGAGCGCGCGGGCATCCTTTGGGAAACAGGATCCACCGAAGCCGGGACCCGGCTGCAGATAGCGGGTGCCGATGCGTTCATCGAGGCCAATTCCCCTGGTCACGTCACCGATGCGGGCATCGACCTTCTCGCAGAGTTCAGCCACCTCGTTGATATAGGCGATCTTGGTGGCGAGAAATCCGTTCGCGGCATACTTGATCAGTTCGGAAGACCTTCGATCGGTCAGCAGAATGCGTTCCTGCTCGATGCCGATGCTGCGATAGAGTTTCGTCAGGCGCGCGGCAGCGAGATCGCTCTCCGCACCGATAACGACGCGGTCGGGTTGGAGAAAATCGTGCACGGCTCGACCGGCCCGCAGGAACTCAGGATTTGACGCGACTCCAAAATCCAGCTCAGGACGAATGTTCCCGATCAGGTACTCGATGGTGTCTCCGGTGCCGACCGGAACGGTTGATTTCGTCACGACGATCGCATCGGCTTTCAAGAACGGCGCGAGGCCTTCAACTGCGGTGTGGACCTGGGAGAGATCGGCATGGCCGTCGCTCGGGCGCGTAGGGGTCCCGACGGCAATAAAAACAATGTCGGCGCCAGTCACCGCTGCGGCGTAGTCGGAGACGAAGTATAATCGCTTTCGGCGGCGGCCGTCCGCAATGAGGTCGTCGAGTTGCGGCTCGTAAATCGGTACCTGGCCGCGGCACAGCATTGCTATCTTGGCTTGATCGATGTCGACGCAGGTGACGCGGTGCCCGCCCTGGGCGAAGCACGCCGCTGAAACCAATCCAACATAACCTGTGCCGAGTACCGCAATCCGCATTTCGAAATCCTTTTACTGTTGACTAGCAAGGGTCAGCCGCCCACGCCCTTGCGGACGTGGCGCCTGACCTCGGATGGGCGCCGTGACGAACTCAGGCGTCGCAGCGCGAAGTGCGAAATAGGCGATCGTGGCTTGCAGTCCGTCCTTGAGATTCACGCGAGGCCGCCAGCCAAGCGTTCGCAGCGCCGTTTCGATCACTGGTTTGCGCCGCTTGGGATCGTCCTTGGGCAGAGGCTCGAAGCACAGTGGAGACGTGGAATTGGTATGGGCCAGGACTGCCTGTGCGATCTCCGCGATGGTGACTTCGTGCGGATTGCCCAGATTGCAAGGGCCGGTGACGGAAGTCGGGCTCTCCATCAGCAGTTCCAGGCCGCGCACCAGGTCGTCCACAAAGCAAAAACTTCGGGTCTGCGTGCCGTTGCCGTAAACAGTAACTGGTTCGCCGCGCAATGCCTGGACAATGAAATTCGAAACGACGCGTCCATCATTTTCCAGCATTCGCGGTCCATAAGTATTGAAAATGCGAGCGACTTTGACCTGCAGTCCATGAAGGCGGTGATAATCGAACATCAGCGTCTCGGCGGCCCGTTTGCCTTCGTCGTAACAAGCCCGTGGACCGATGGGATTGACGTGGCCGACATAGGATTCCGGTTGCGGATGTACTTCCGGGTCGCCGTATATTTCGCTGGTGGACGCCTGCAGAACCCGAGAAGATTTCTGACGAGCGAGTTCGAGCACATTTATCGTGCCGATAACACAGGTTCTCATTGTTCCTACGGGGTCACGCTGGTAGTGCCGCGGCGAAGCGGGACATGCCAGATTGTATATCCGGTCGATTTCCACATCTATCTCGAGCGGATCGCGCACATCGCCTTCGACGAATGTGAAGTTCGGATGATTCATCAATGGCCGGACGTTACGCATCGATCCGGAAAATAGATTATCGAGGCAGATGACCTGGTCTCCGCGTTGCAGGAGTGCATCGCACAGGTGTGAGCCGATAAAACCTGCTCCTCCAGTCACCAGAGTTCGATGGGCGGTGCGCGCGCGTGCCAAGGCTTTGATGGGTGATTGAGGCGTCATACTGTCTCCGCTTACAGTTCGGCGACCTGCATCGCTCGGGCCGCGACAGGCTGGGGCAATTTCCACCGTCGCCTGCCTGCCGCCTCCAGATAATAGGCTTCGAGTTGCCGGGCACGATGATCGGGTGTGTGTTCCGCCAGGATTCGTCGGCGCGCGTTATTAGCGATGGTGAGCCGACGATCTTCCGGAATGTCCCGGAGTATCTGGCTGACTTCGCGGGCATCGGAGACCAGCAAAATCTCGGTCCCGGGCTCCAGGATTGTCTCAATTCCAGGCCAGCGGTCCGAGATCACGGGAGTGCCGCATGCCGCAGCTTCGAACAACCGGACGCTCGGTGAGAATCCGAGGTCCCGCATATCTGCGCGCGTGAGATTGAGCGTAAAGCGCTGCTGCGAATAGAATGGCGGATGCTCTGGTTGAGACAAATGCTCGATCCGAGCGACGTTGTCCGGCCAAACGAGCTGCTTGGGATATCTCGATCCGGCTACAACGAATTGATGATCGGCCAGCATCTTCGCAGGGGCCAGCAGCAGCTGCTCAAGCGATGGCTGCCGGTCCTCGCTGAACGTGCCGAGGTATCCAAGCGCCCAGTGCTTGTCCGTCTTATGAGGCCGGTAAAGACCAGGGTCTGCGCTGCAATACAGCACCCGCGCCATCGGACTTCCGTAGCCGTCCTCGATCATGCCCGGCACCGGCCCGCCTGAAAAGGACAGGTACACGTCGAATCTCGGGATCATGGCTGCGGACAGATATTCCAGGCCTTTATCGAGACCAGCCAGGGTGACCGGCGTATCGATGTCGTAAAAAGCAGTGATACCCTGCGCATGCGCCGTCACCCACTCGGCGATGGCGATGCCATCCGGAACGTAAGATCCGAGAATGACAAGGTTTGCGTCGCGAATGAGCGAACTGTGGCGCCTCGGAATGTCCTGCAGCGATTGATATAGTTTGACGGTCCAGCCTGAAGGCTTGATCAGGTCGCGATGGCCGCGGTACCAAGGAACGTCGCGTTCGAGGAAGGTGACATGGTGACCGCGCTTTACCAATGCCTCGATCAACGCGCGATAGGTGGTGGCATGGCCGTTGCCCCATGAAGACGTGACCGAGAGCCCGATGATGACAATATTGAGGTTCATTCTGCCGCCTCGATCTTTGCGCTCATTCCTTCGAGCAGTTGGTTGAATTGTCGTGCGCGTTGCGCGTAAGTGTGATGCGCCAGAATGCGGACCCGGGCGCGCTGCGCGATGGCATGGGCACGCGGGGGGTCGAGGGCTTGCAGATGCTCGGCGACTGCTGCCCCGCTTGAAGCGATCAGAACCTCACGGTCAGGCTCAAGAAAGAGATCGATACCTTTCCAATCGTCGGTGATCAGGCAGGCGCCCGCGCCGATGGCCTCGAAGACGCGGGTGGGCGGCGAAAAGCCATACTTGGCCATGCTGTCGCGGTTGACGTTGAGCGTCGCCAGGCTGGAGCTAAAAAAAGCGTTATGATCGTTGGTGCCGACGTGACCCAGCTTGCGAACATTTGCCGGCGTTGGCTTCGTGTCCCAGCCGGACCCGCCGAGTACAAAGCTCCTGGCCGGCAGGCGTCTGGCGACGTCCAGGAAGAAGCTGTCGACGCGCGCCTCCCGATCGGGCAGGCGGTTAGCAAGCAGACCCAGATCGCTTGAGAATGCGGAGTTTGGCGGCGCCGGAAAGTGCGTGCTGGGATCGAGCGCATTGTAGAGCGGCACGCAATCGCGCGCTCCAATCGCGCGATAGGCATCGATTACGGGATCACCGCCACCATACGTCAGCACCATGTCGTAGCGGGGGATGGCATCCCGCAGATGATGATCTGGATCGCTTGCGATTGCATCGAGGGTTGCCGGCGCGTCCACGTCCCAATAGATGCGAATAGCTTTTTCCGGTCCCTGTGCGATGGCACATTCGAGCTCGCGGTCAAACACGCCGACGCCGCTCGCCTTGATCAGCAGATCTGCTGATCTTGCAGCCTGTGACAGCGCGTGCTGCCACCCCTCGGCCGTGGCTGGATAGACCGATACGCGCGCCCATGGTGGATCCGCGATGTCGCGGTGCGCTTGCCGCTCGAAGGCGTCCGGTTCGTAGAAGGTAACGTCATGTCCAAGGGCTGCGATTTCCTTCAGCATGCCGCGATAGTACGTCGCAGCGCCGTTCCAGTAGGAGGATACAAGGCTCGAACCGAAGAAGCAGATCTTCATGACAGTGCCTCCTGCAGATGAGAAGCAGTGTCGGAGCGTCGGGGACCGCGAATGGAGTCCACAATGCTTAAGAGCTCAAGCACCCGGTGGCGGCAGGTATGACGTTCGGCGATCGTTTGGAGGCCAGCTGCAGTCATCGTTGCCGCAAGTTCGCGGTCATGAAGCAGCACCCACAGCGCTTTCTTCATCTCTGTGCCGTTGGCAGCACGCAGATATGATCCGGAAGGAAACAGGTTTTCGACGTCGTCCCACGGCGCGGATACGATCGGGATGCCGCACGCGAGCGCTTCGAACATCCGGATGGTCGGAATACCGGGCAGAGATCGTGCGTAAGGTCCACGCGGAACGTGCACGGTAGCGCGGGCGCTGGCGAATGCCGCAGGCGCCCGATGCGCGGGCAGCCAACCGCAATATTCGATGCCGGCCGCGTCGATGGCACGCAGCGCGTCCAGCGGATACCTTACGCCGTGGATCCGGGCTCGGAGACTGAGTTCGGCGACAGGACGAAGGAGAAATTCTGCGAGTTCAGCACTGCGCTCGCCGTCGCCCCAGTTGCCGATCCAGATCAGATCATGGGTGGGCTCGATCTCCGGCATCGGCCGATAGAAAGCCACATCGGCCGCTTCGTGCCACGTGAAAGCCCGGTTGGCCCAACCCAGCTTCAGATAAATCTGCCGAAGCACCTCTCCAAAGACGAGCACGCCATCAAAGCCACTGAGATCGAAACGTGCGAGCTCGTCCGGCGCCGTCACCGCCCGATGATGCGTGTCATGGAATAACAGGGTGAATGGCGCGCCTTCAATGCGGCGAAGGCCGATGTCTCCGATCAGGTCCCGCGAATTCCATTCATGCACGATCACCAGGTCGGCGCCGTCCAGCGCCCGATCGAGATCCGGAGATGCTCCGTATTGCCTGACATCGATGCCAGGCAGGACCGTCAGCGCGTCCTGTAGCGGATGAACGCCGCCATCGCGGATGGCATTGAGGCGGCTCCAGCCCTCGGCAGGCTCATAGACGACGACGTGGTGACCGAACTCACGCAGCTCGCGTGCAACGCCACGGAGAAAATGCGCGTTGCCATTGTTCCAGCAGGAGGTGAGTGCATGATAAAACAAGACGCATTTCATGCATGCACCTCGATTGTGTGAGGGCAGGTGGAACGTGAACGCTGAGCAAGCAGGCATCGGTACAACGATCCGTAGTCATCTGCCGCCTGTGACAGTGAATAGGTCTTCGATCGCTCCCTTGCGGCGATCTGGAGTCGTGCGCGTTCCCGATCGTCGGAGCAAAGGCTGGCAAGAGCCCGATGCAGCGCGCGATCATCGGCAGGATCGACGAACAGGGCAGCTCCGCTCCAAAGCTCCCGGAATGTCGGTATGTCGGAAAGGACCAGGGCACATCCCGCAGAAGCGGCTTCCAGCACGGCAAGGCCGAATGGTTCGTACCGGGCCGGGCTCACGAAGATCGCTGCCCGTTGCATGCGTGAGCGCAGAGCGCCGTGCGAAAGATCACCGATCAACATGAGCTCGCCAGTATCGTTGCCTGGCATATCAGATTGCGGTCCGGCGACGAACACCGGCCAATCCAGCCCTCGCGAAGCGGCAAGCGCCGAAACGTTCTTGGCGGTATCCCATAAACGACCGGCTGCCAGGATAAAGCGCCGCTTCGAATTCGGAGACGGGCGGGCAGGCGGTATGCCGTTCCAGATCACGGTACCTGATGAGCGTGGCCGGTACAGGTTGCAAATGACATCTTGAAAAGCCCGGCTTGGAGCTACCCACGCCTGCGCGCGGTCAAGGCCTGCGGCAACGGCGCGTGTGTAGTGCCGCCATTTCGGCTCCGCCAACCATCCTGTACTGCCGCAGGCGACACTCCAGGAGTTCACGCAGGAATGCGCGACGACGACCACCGGTGCCAGCCAGTCGAAATTCGCTTCGCGAAAGCTGTTGAGATGGATAATGTCCGGCTGGATCGCATCTTCGAGATCTTCGAGAAGGCGCTGCGCAGTGGGCAGGTCTTCCCCGCCGGGGTCCTGCCACTCGAGGGCGAGGTTGGTTTCAATCAGGCGAACGCGGCTATCGCGCAGCATCGCCCGCTTTTCGCCGCGCGGCGGCGGTCCGAGGGTTACGAGATGGACCTCCATCCCCGCGGCGGCCAGCGCGGATGCGAGCCCCGTTGAATAAGTCCACACGCCGCCGACTGCGTCCGTGGTCATCAGAACCTTGATGGGCGCGGACGGGCTCATGGCGCCACCTGAATCTCGAGTGCGGTCAGAGGGGCAGGACGCTGCTCCTGGACGTCACTGAATTGATCGAACATCGCGAGATAGTGCGTGTGTGCCCTCTCCCAGGCGAATTCGTCAGGTTCGCCCCAAAGCTTTCGATAGTCCGGCGACCCGGGGTAAGGATAGAGCGGAACAGGATCGTTGGCCCAGACGCCTGCGTCCTGCATACGGCGGCGCCAGCGCTGCACCACCGGGTCATCGTCCTGAGGCATTTCGATCAGGTTCGCCTGCACGAACGGCACATGCCGGCGCGCTTCGACGAGCCGGTCTGCAAGCTGCTCAGTCGTCATCCGGCAATTCTTCGCCAGCGCCGCACGGCCCTCGGGCGTCAGGCTCTCGATGCCGGCCTCGATGGACACGCAGCCGGCCCGGCCGAGCAATTCCAGCATCTCGGGCTTCCAGAGATCGATGCGGGTCTGCACTCCGAACTTCAAGCCACAAGAAACCATTCCTTCGAGCAGTTCGGCATTGGGCAGGAAGATTTCGTCGATGAAGTAAATGTATTCGACTCCTTGCCCATGCAACCGATTGATCTCGTCGAGAAGAACGGAGGGAGGCCGCTTTCGATACAGATTGCGGAAATTCTCCTTTGCGCAGAAGGTGCAGTGATAAGGACAGCCGCGCGACGCCTCGACTTCGGCGCCCGGCCCCGAAGGCTCAGCCTCGAAACGATGATGATGGTGATGATGCCGTCGAACCATTTCGTCTGGCCAGGCGAGCGCGGGCAGGTCGTTGAAGCTCACAGCCTGAGGGCCGCCATTGACATGAACGGCGCCGCCTTCTGAAAAGCAGAGCCCGGCAAAGTCGCGGTCCCCGTTCGCCAAGCGTAGCAGCGACTGCTCGCATTCGCCCATGACTACGATATCGACCGCCAGTTTCTTTAACGCAGCGGTCGGAGTCGTCGAGCCATGCGGTCCGACGGCAACAAGCGTCGGCCCGAGATCGCGCGCGGCCAGTGCGAGTTCCTGCGGTACACGGAGTTCAGGTGGCGCACAGCGCCAGAACAGGTATGTCGGCGCCGTCGTGATAACGATGATGTCCGGCTGGAATGCGCGCAGCTCCGATCGGATGTCTGCCAGCGACAGGTCGAACATATGCGCGTCAAGCAGCAGCGTCGAATGCCCGGCTTCCCTGAGGTAATGCTGCGAAATGCCGAGTTCGAGCGGCAGGTGAGGGGACCGGCACCCGAAATAAATGCTGCCATCAAAGTTCCAGTTCGGATTGACCAGGGCAATGCGCGTCATGCAGAGGCCTCGCGCTTTGATGCGTCGCCAAAGCGGCCGGCGAGCCATTCGTGAAGCGAAATCAGGCCGTCGCGCAACGAAGTTTTTGGCTCCCAGCGCAGCGCCGTGGAGAGCGCTCGCGTGTCGGTTACGTACCAGGGCTGGTCACCTGGCCGCCAATCGGCAAAGGAGCAGGCGATGTCGTTGCCGGTCAATTCCTTCAGAAGACCAATCAGTTCGCGCAGGCTCACCGAATTCGATGGACCGCCGCCCAGGTTGAACGTCCGCCCGCGGACTAGCGCGATGTGGTCCAGTGCCGCGAGCCAGGCGTCCGCTGCATCCGAGACATGAAGCGCATCGCGGACTTGATAGCCGTCGCCGTAGATCGTCAGGCGATCGCCACGCAGCGCGCTGAGCAGAAAATGGGCGATCCAGCCCTGGTCCTCGGTGCCGAACTGCCGGGGGCCGTAGATGCAGCTCATGCGCATCACAACCGTTTGCAGACCGAATACCCGGGCGTAATCGCGGACGTATTGATCGGCCGTTCCCTTTGAACATCCGTAGGGGCTATAGAAGTCCAGCGGAGCGTTTTCTGATATGCCGTCGGTCAGTGCCGGGCTGGCTGGTTGATAACGCAGTCCCGTACGCACGATCTGCGTGTCGTCGATCAGCCGCCCATAGACCTTGTTGGTGGATGCAAACAGCACCGGCGCTGACGGATTATGAAGCCGCACAGCCTCGAGCACGTTGATGGTGCCGCGTGCGTTGATTTCAAAATCCGTGATGGGGTCGGCGACGCTGTCTGTGACGGCCACCTGCGCCGCCAGGTGAATCACGGCGCTCGCCTCGCGTACCGCGTCGATCACCGGTATCGGCTCTCGGATATCCGCAACGATGATATCGACGCGTTCGCCGTATCGTGTCTTCAGCCATTGGGCATTTTCACGAACCCCGGCGCGGGCCACATTGTCCAGCACGATAACTTCGTTGCCGCGGCCAGCAAGGCGATCGGCCAGGTTACAACCTATGAAGCCGCAGCCGCCTGTGACAAGAACGGGCCCTGTGTGACGCGTGTTCATCATGCCACCAGCCCTCGTTGCAACAACTCCTGGGTTGCATTCTCTGCCCGGTCTTCGGCGATTTGATCGGCGAGATATCGAGCCAGTTCATCAAGACCGTGTTCAAAGGCGACCGACGGTTCGAAGCCGAGCAACGCGCGGCTCTTGTCGATATCAGCAAAGCAGTGACGAATGTCGCCGGCGCGGTACCTCCCGGTAATTTCGGGCGAGATTGTCGGGCGACCCATGACCCGGGCCAGATCGAGAGCCACAGACTGGATCGTTCGGCTCTGTCCTGAACCGACGTTGAACACATCGTTGCTGTGACCGCTCTCCAGCGCGAGCAGGCAGGCACGTGCGACGTCGTGCACATGAACGAAATCGCGCCGTTGCAGACCGTCCTCGAACACCAGGGGAGGCCGATCATTCAGCAACCGCGCGGCAAAGATCGCCAGCACGCCGGTGTACGGATTGGACAGTGCCTGATGGGGCCCGAACACGTTGAAAAAGCGCAAAGCAAGGGTCGGAATGCCGTAGGCATTGCCGATGACCAGGCACATCCGCTCCTGCGCGTACTTGTTTAGTGCGTAGATGGAGCTCAGCGATGGCTGTTTGGTCTCGGGCGTGGGCAGAGGCTCGAGGATGGCTCCATCGTTGTCCTTCAGCTCCCATTCGGCCTTCCTCAGTTGAACGACCGGACGCTCGGCTGGCGCAACCGGGTCTCCTTCGATTGAACGGCAAAGTCCTTCTCCGTAGATGCTCATCGAGGAAGCGACCACAAGGCGTTCGACGGGGCGCTTGGAAAGTGCTTCCAGCAAGATCGCCGTGCCTAGTTCGTTGGTCCTGACGTAGGAGGCGATGTCGTACATGCTCTGGCCGACGCCAACGCTGGAAGCCAGGTGCAGCACCATGTCGGCGCCGCGCAATGCGCGCTCGACTGATAGGGGATCGGTGACATCTCCGACGATGAGCTCCGCTTCCTTGTTGAGATAGGTTGGGCGGTGACGTTGCGCGCCGTGAACCTGAGGGGAGAGGTTGTCGAGCACCCTGACGTCGTAGCCTGCCGCCAACAAGGCATTCGCTGCGTGGGAACCGATGAAACCGGCGCCTCCCGTAATCAAGACCCTTGCCATCGGTGGCTCTCCTTGCTCGGCATCAGAACGGCCTTGCGACCCTTCAACGGTGAGAGTGGAAAGCACGCACTGAGAGTTTGGAGGTCGCTTGACCGCGCGCTGTTCACAACTATGAGCTAGAAGCGGTGCAACGAATGTTGGTTCCTGCAAAATGTACAAACAAAAATTCCGCTAACCTAGATCAATAACATGAGTGAATCGCGAGTGATCGAGGCGAATTAAAATGGCAGGCCGTGTGCGAGCGGAGGGAGCTGGAGATGGCGCGCAACCGTCGCGCCGATATCGGCGAAGCCACTGCGTTTGCCGATGGGCGAGGAGCGCTGCCGACCCGCAACCAGGATCGGAACCTGTTCGCGCGTGTGATCGCTGCCGGGCCACGTCGGATCGCAGCCGTGGTCTGCGGTGATGACCAGGAGGTCCCCGGTCTTCAGCCGCTCCACCAGCTCTGGCAGCCTCAGATCGAACGCTTCGAGCGCGGCTGCGTAACCAGCTACGTCGCGCCGGTGGCCGTAGATCGTGTCGAAGTCAACGAAGTTCGCGAACAGCAGTCCGCCGTCGGCCAAGTGATCCCATCCATCCAGCATGCAGTCGAACAGCGCGTCGTTGCCGTCGCCACGCTTGTTAAGCCCGGTTCCACGATGGGCGAAAATGTCATCGATCTTGCCGATCGTCACTACTTCGCGGTGCTCCGCATCGGCAATATCGAGAATGGTTGGCTCTGGCGGAGGTACCGCGAAATCGCGCCGGTGCGAGGTTCTTTTGAAGTCGCGACTGCATGTTCCTGTAAAGGGACGTGCGATCACCCGACCGATGTTGAAGGGATCAACCAGCCGCCGCGCCACGGTACAGATCTCATATAGTCTCTCGAGCCCGAAGTTTTGCTCATGGGCGGCGATCTGGAACACGCTATCGGCAGACGTATAACAGATCGGCTTGCCGGACTGGAGATGCTGTTCGCCGAACTCCGCGATAATGTCGGTGCCGGAGGCGTGACGATTACCGAAGATGCCCGGCAGGGCGGCTTGTTCCACAAATGCGTCAATGAGTTCTTCCGGAAAGCACGGTTCGGTCTTCGGGAAGTAGCCCCAATCGAAGCGAGCTGGCACGCCGGCGATTTCCCAATGACCGGAGGGTGTGTCCTTTCCCCTGGACTGTTCACTGGCGCAGCCACATTGCGGGCTCACCTCGCCGCGATACGCCAGTCCCGGTGATTGCCGGCCCGTGGCGAGGCGATGAGCCTCGCCCAGTCCGAGTTCAACGAGATGAGGCAGGTGCAGCGGTCCCTGGCGTGTCTCACTGTCTGCATCACCGACAGCGCAGGCTTCCGCAATATGCCCGATCGTATCAGCCCCGTCATCGCCATACGTCGCGGCATCCGGCGCGGCGCCTATTCCGACGGAGTCCATGACGAGGATCAGGGCGCGCATATCCCATCCTTTGCGGGTTCGAACTGCGGAGATGCGGAGCCGATCGCCGCTGGAAGGTCGGAATAGCGTTCGATCATGCGTGCGCAGAAATCAGCAAACTCTCGGGGATCAAGTGGCGGACTGGTATGATGTGAAGCGAGCCCACGATGTTCGGGCGTAAAGCAGAACGTCAACGTTACCTTGAACTCCGCCAGCGCCTCCATCTGGCGGTCGAACCAGTCCATGGCATTGGGACGAAAGCTGTCAGCCCACGACAGACCGGTTCTGAGATGCGTCACGCCAAGGCGACGCATCCAGCGCACCGCCTCATCGAGCCGATGATCCTCGAAATGAAACCATTGGCATAGTCCCATCACGTCCGAATATTTTTCGAAGGTTTTGCACGACATTTTCGGCGTGCCGTCCTCGCGCAACAGCCCCATGTGGAAGTGCCGGTAATAGGACGACCCCTCGGCTTCACGATGCCGCGTCGTCGCCTCCCAAGTCGAAGGAAGATCATACAGGCTGTACCAATGGATCCTCGGGGCCCGCCCCGAAAGCAGTTCTGCCGTGCGGCGCACCCCCCAGTCCTGAACTTCTTCCGCGCCAAAAGACGATACGCCGACCTCCGTTACCCAGACCGGCAAGGAAACGATTGATTGAATTTCGGCCAGCTTATCCGGCCACTCGTCGATCTGCCACAGATTCCAGTCGAGCGGGAAGCCGTGGACGGCCACGACGTCGACATGGTCCAGGACGCCCTTTGCCTTCATGTTCTCGATAAAGGAGGGGTCGATCGGCGAGATGCCGCCAAGCACTCGGGGCAGGGTGGGATGAACCGCGCGAATAGCCCGCCCCGCCGCGACCGCGGTTTCGGCGAACTTGTCCCATCCGGGATCCAGCTGAAGGTCCCAGTGCGACTTGTTATTGGGCTCGTTCCAGATCTTCGCTGCCTCGATCATTTGGCGGCACCTCGCGGTACTGCCGGGATCGCGGCCGCCCCGGATCTGTCGACCCTTCTGCAGAGATAGACTTCCTCCTCGGGGTGGGCTGCGATCGCAAATCCGGCGCTTCGAAGCATGGCCTCCACGCAGGCCCGGTTCGGCGCCCACCAGTTAGTGGGATCATCGGCGTATTTGTGCTCGATGAAATGCATCTTTGGGTAGCCCGCGTTGTCGAAGTGCGACGTTGTCCAGAAGTCATAGTCGCGTTCGACCGCATCCACCTGATTGGATCCGCGGAGCATGGACTGGAATAGCAACAGGTCGCGCGCGACATGTTCGTGGATAAGGTCGAGCGCCAGCAGGGGGTGTCGCAGATGGTAAAGCACGCCCATGAAGATCACGAGATCGAATCGCTCGCCGAGCTGCCCGACGTCGTAAGCCGACATCTTGCGGAATTCGATTTTGAGACCGGTGACCTCGGCTGCGAATCTGGCCTGCGCCAGGTATTCGTCGTCTGTATCGAGGCCGAGCACGCGCTCCGCACCCCGGCGTTTCATTTCCATGGCGTAGAAGCCGGCATTGCAGCCGATGTCGAGAACGGTTTTGCCCTGCAGATTATCCGGGATGACGCCAGCGAAACGGCGCCACTTGACCTGCGGATAGTCCCCCAAAAAGTGCGAAGGCGCGGTACTGACGCCCCTCAGATCGAGATTGTGAAACCAGGGGCCGAGCGCATCGACGCGGCGACGGATTTCTTCCCTGGAGAGAACATCGGTCATGAGGTTCCTCCTGTCGTCGCTGGCGAGGACTTGTCGATGTTGACGCGGACGAACGGAGTGGCTGCAGGGCGGTCCTCTGCGCGGCCAATTTGCGCATCTGAAAGCAATGCCATGGCGGTTCGATAGCCATTGAGCGTGCCGACGTCGACATAGGATTCGCCAGCCTTGACCCCGATGCCACACCCGCCGGCCTTGATATATCCATTGACCAGCGTTCCGAAATATTCGTCGCGGCAGGCGCGTTGCTTCCAGAGCAGATGCAAGTCGCGGAAGCCGGCCGCGGACATCCTGAATGCGCCCCAGATCCAGTTCGATTCCGCGTCCGCCTGCTTGACCTGGATTTCGCGGATACGCTCGCCATCGAGCACGACTGCGTCAAAGAATTCCGGATGGTCCACCGGGAAAAGAAGGAACGAAAGATCGGCATCGGGCAACGAGCTCAGCGCGGCCTTTGGAAACCACACCGTATCGGGCAATCCCACGAGGACGTCTTCGTGATTGCCCACGACCGTGCTGGCCCGGAACACTGCGTCGCACAAGCCGCTGGCCTGCGGTTGCACGACATAGGCGAGCTCGGCGCTTCCATAGCGGTCACCATAATATTCGAGGATGTCGGATTTGCCGGGCGAGATGACAAAGCAGATCTTGTCGGCACCTCCCAGGATCAGCCGCTCGATCAGGTATTCCGAGACGGCGCATGGGCGATCGAACCCTTTGTCGCTGCGGCTACCGACCGGGAGCAACTCCTTGGAAAACGCCAATGGCTGAATGCGGCTGCCGCGCCCGGCGGCTGGAACGATACCCCACATCTCTAGACTCCCTGCGCCTCTGCTTGACAAGCGCTGCGGCTCGCCGCCTGCTCCAGCAGCTCGATAAGATCGGTCGCCCGCTGCCTTGAGCTATGCTGATCCAGGGTCCGCTCGCGAGCGCGCATGGCTATGCCTGACAACTGGCTGTCGTCCATCTGAAACGCCGCAAGCGTATCGTTTGGGTCGTCTGCCAACAGGATCTCTTCGCCGGGCTGAAAGAATGTCTCAAGACCGGTCCAGCGATCACTGAGCAGCGGCGTGCCGCACGCGGCCGCTTCGAACAATCGCCCGGAAGGGCACCAACCCATTCGCGCCATCGCACGCCGGGTGACGTTGAGGGTCAAGCGAGAGGAAGCGAAAAATGGCGCGTGTTCGGATGGCGGCAGGTGCCGCACAAAATAGATGTTTGACGACCAGGGGAAATCGGGCGGATACTGCGCGCCGCCGATCAGGAAGCGAAGATCTTGCCGCAAGCGCGCCGGTGCCACGAACAGGGCTTCCAGACCGGACTGCCGGTCCTCCGAATAGGTCCCGAGATAGGAGAGATCTGCGCGGTAATGTGCTTCGGCGGGAACAGGACGATGCAAATCGGCGTCAACGTGGCCATAGAGAGGCCTGATATCGTGCGCCCTGAGCCTTCGTCGAAACTCATCAAATAGTTGTTGTCCGCCCGTGAAGCTCAGGACGAGTGCGAACCCGTCAAGGCCCGTGGGACCGATGTAGGGCACCTGCTCGCCGGCCTGCAGCTTCGAAAGGGTAATCGGCGTATCGAGATCGTAAAAAACGGGAGTGGCGCGATCCTGGGAAAGGATCAGATCGGTGGCGGCGAGGGCGTCAGGACAATAGGAGGTTACGATTGCTGCATCGGCCTCCATCACGCTCGACTTTGCGATCGACCGGACGTCTTCCCATGACGAATAGAGCACGAGGCGTCCGCCTGGAATTTCGAACAGGTCTCTGGCGCCCGCGTAGTAGGGCACATCGCGCTCGAAGAACACGACCGAATGGCCCGCCTGAACGAGATATTTGCAAAGCCCGCGCCATAGCGTCGCGTGACCGTTTCCCCAGGAGGAAGAGATGGTCAAACCGAAGATGACAATGTTCACGCCGACACCTGTTGGTTGATCCGCGAGATGCGAATACCCGCTCTGTCGACGGCCAGCGTGCTAACGCTCGCCGGGTCGACTTCGATCGAAAGGAAATTATCCAGCGGTGTGCGGGAATAATGCAGCAGGGCCGCCCTGATCGGCTCCGCATGGCTGACGATGACAATTGCCCCATCTGTCTGAGCGCGCCGGAATTGCTCGAGATGCCGGACTATTCGTTGCTGAAGGGCCCGCATGCTTTCGCCCCCGGGAGGGCGACCGGAACCGCGTCGCGTATTCCACCTGTTCCATCTCGTATCCCCTTCGAGCTCTGCAAAGGTCCGCGATGTCCACGCTCCGTAGTCGATCTCATCGACTCCAGGCACGATTTCTACCGGCAGACCAAAGTGCCAGGCGAGAATGGAAGCGGATTGCTGAGCCCGCCGTTGCGGGCTCGACTGAATTGCAGCTGGTCGTTCAGGTATTATCTCGGCGCACCGCGACATCTGCCGGCAGCCGAGATCGTCGAGCTGTACGCCGGGCATCCTGCCGCAAAGCCAATGGCCGAGCATGGCATGATGACCGTGGCGGACGAGGTGAATCGTCTCTACCATGACCGCCTCACGCTTCGTCCTTGATGAAGGCCCGCGTCCTGCGACGCGCTTCCTCGTCGGTAAATTGTTTCGGCGGAGATTTCATGAAATAGCTCGAAGGGCCCGTCAGGGCGCCCCCAAGGCCGCGATCCATCGCCAGCTTTGCGCAGCGGACGGCGTCGATGACCACGCCGGCGGAATTCGGCGAATCCCAGACCTCCAGCCGCACCTCGGCGCTCAATGGTACGCCGCCGAACGTGGTGCCCTCGAGACGAATGTAGGCCAGTTTGCGATCCGTAAGCCACGGAACATGGTCACTGGGGCCTACGTGAACATTATCCGCTTCCAGGGGAATGTCGAACTGGCTGGTAACGGCCTGCGTCTTGGATATCTTTTTTGAAGTCAGCCGCTCCCGTTCCAGCATATTCTTGAAGTCAGTGTTGCCGCCGACATTGAGCTGGTAGGTTCTATCGAGCCGCACACCGCGCTCGCGGAACAGATTGGCGAGCACGCGATGCAGGATCGTGGCGCCGACCTGGCTCTTGATATCGTCGCCGATGACGGGAAGACCGGCTTCTTCGAACCGCCGCCGCCAGGCAGGATCTGAAGCGATGAACACGGGAATACAATTGATGAAACCGCAGCCGGCGTCGATCGCGCACCGCGCATACCATTCGCTAGCTCTTTGGGATCCGACGGGAAGGTACGAAACCACGACATCGGTGCGCGATTTCCTTAGCACCTCCGCCACGTTGACCTCGGGCTCGCTGGAGATCGGCACGTCATCTTCGAGATAGTGTCCAATTCCATCGAGCACCGGACCGCGATTGACGGTAATGCCAGTTTCAGCAACGGCTGTAAAACGATGCGTATTGTTGGGTCCGGCAAAGATGGCGTCCGCAACGTCGCGTCCAACCTTGTTGGCATTAACGTCGAACGCGGACGAAATCTCCACATCGCTGATGTGGTAGCCGCCGACGTCCGCGTTCATCAGCCCGGGGACCGGTTCATTGGCGTTGGCGTCGCGGTAATAGGTAAGACCCTGAACAAACGAACTCGCGCAGTTGCCGACGCCGACAACCCCGACGCGGACGCGCCGTCTTTCTTGAAGACGTGAATGCATTTGATTGTGCCTCCCGGGGTGCGAGCGCGAACGTAAGTACGTTGCCGGAACGTGCTTTCAAAATGTTCGTTCCTGCGCTGCTGACCGGCTCGCGAAGAGACCGTCGATTTCAGGGAGAAAAGATCAAAAATCTTAACCTGGTTTAACTTTGCGACTCTCTCGATGGGAACGATGACGGAAGTAGAAGAAGATGAAGAAGAAGCTGAAACAGGTGAGCCGGGCAGAAGCTCAAGCACCGACATCGCGTATCCGCAGATCGCACAGCTCGCAAAGAACGAATGGCTGCTTGCCGCGTTTCATGACCGGCAGCTGATCTTGGGGATCAGCTCCAGAGTAAGGAAGTGATTATGAGTGACAGCGCAACGACGACGGATCACAAGGTCATCAGGAAATGGGCGGAGGAACGCGACGGGCGGCCGGCAACAGTCCGTGCGACCGAAGAGGACGGGCACGCAGGTATTCTTCGAATTGATTTTGGGCCTGCGGAAGATCGACTTGAAGAGATCGAATGGGACGAATTCTTCGCCAAGTTCGACGAGTCCGAACTCGCGTTTCTGTATCAGGACCGCACCAAGGACGGTAAGCTGAGCCGTTTTCACAAGTTCGTGCGACGTTCTGCCGAATGACTGCGCTCTCGAAGGCGGCGATCGGTCGGGCCGCGGAGGGGACTGACGACGACTGGATTGCCGCGATGCGGGCCGGAGAGCTTGAGCGGGCCTGGGCGATCACCGATCGCGACCTGCTGACATACCGTCAAGTCCGTGAAGACAAGCATAGCGGGCCGCGACATTTGCAGCGAATCTGGCGGGGCGAGGAGCTGCGGAATCGCAGGGTTCTGGTGCGATGTTATCACGGACTCGGCGATAGCATTCAATTTGCCCGGTTTTTGCCGCCTCTTGCCGGACTCACGCGAGAGCTCTCGGTGTGGTGCCAGCCGGAGCTTCTGTCGCTCATTGAACGCGTCGAAGGCGTGGACCAGGCTATTCCGCTCCACGACGGTACGCCGGATGTCGAGTACGAGCTGGATATCGAGATCATGGAAATCCCGCACGCGATCAGGGCGTGCCGTCGCCTGATCGAGCTGTCCGGGCCTTACCTCAAGCTGCCGCCTTGCCCGGCCCCGGCATCGATCGTCAGGCGGGAAGCGCTCGCGGTGGGACTGGTCTGGGAAGTCGGAAACTGGGACAAGCGTCGCGCCATCCCGGCGGTCCTGCTCGAGAAGCTCAATAGACCAGGAATTGAACTTTACTCCTTGCAGAGGGGAGCCGCACCGGGCGAGGCGAACCGGATCGGGGCCAGGGACATCAGCACGCCAGACGTCATCGAGCTCGGTCGGCGCATGGGAGAACTGGATGTGATCGTGAGCGTCGACACTATGGTGGTGCATCTGGCAGGAGCGCTTGGCTACGCACCGTGGGTGATGTTACATGCGGATTGCGACTGGCGGTGGCCGATGCGCGGCGGTGCTTCCCTTTGGTATCCGCGCGCCAGACTGTTTCATCAGCGCCTCGCAGGAGATTGGGCAGATGTGATCGAAGACGTCAGCTCCGCTCTGGCGTCCCAAATTCCGCGCGGGAGGCAGACTATGACGCCGCCTGCCTGACTGCGTCCGATACCCGACATAGCTTCGCTCGCCAAACACGCCAGTGCCGCGGCTTCCTTTTAACATAAGTTATGTCGTTGCGGGGCCAACTTCGCTACGATTGCTCTTATTTCAACCGTTAGGACAGGTATTTAGGTGGCACATGAAAAAGCTGGACGAAAGGACGGCAGCGAATATGGACGTCGCGCTCGAGCAGGTATGTCGGGTCTTGCCTCATGGAGGTGATCACGAAATTCGAAAACGCGTTGCCAAGAAGCTGCTGCATAGTGCGCGACATGGAGTTACTACGTTGGGCGATTTTATGACGATTGCGCGAACCGCGCTTAGCGAAATTTCCTTGAAAAAATCGGCATAGCTCGCGCCCGCGCTGCTTCAGCTTCTACCCGTCTGCCTTGGCCTGGCTGCCCCTTCCACTCGGCGCACGGTCGTCCAAAATGCGCGCCGAAGTTGGGAACGTCAGTTGCCGACCGGCATTCTCCGGAAGATGGAGAGAGCTGATGTCCAAGCCGTTCTCGAATTGGGAAATCGACCTGCTGTGCGCGACGGTCGCCTATGTCTTGTCAGCATCGATAACCGCAGTGCTTAGAGCTCTGTTCGCGGGCTAACTTGTGATTCAAGTGCGTATGCCGCGAAGCGCCGTCAGGACCGGGACGAACTTTGCGCCGCGTGCTCGATTATCTTGCGCGCCTGCGCTTCTTTCGTCAGCCGCATCGCTCGCACCTTTCGGAAGTCCACGAATGACTTGCCTAGTTCTCTGGCCTTGTTCTGGACTGCCAACCTTGGACGCTTCAGCACTACTGAAGCACGGGCCGGCGAGACGCCCCGATCGACGAGCGCACAAAGAAGGGTGATTTGATCGGCAGTCCAACTGCGGCGAGTGACACGAGGCATTCGCAGATCCATTGAATTTTCGGTGTTGGTCGGGTGTGTAGTCGATACTTCTACGGCAAACGCTAGCGCTGCCATCGCCGCCTGTCTGTCCGGTATACGACAGAGGTATGTGGGCTGCCCGCAGGCGCTGCGCTTAGGTTCAACGTCTGCGATCCTGCTGCTCGATTTCCTTCAGGACAACTTCGGGGGCCACGTCCTTCGTGATCTCGGCGACTTCCTGCTCTGCGCCGGTGCGGACTTCAAGCTTCTGAGCGATCGCGGAGACTATCTCAATTAGTCGCGTTAGTTCGTGCTCGGCAAGAAGGTTGATGTGCAGATCGAGGTCATCGCGCTTGTCGGTTGCGGCCTGTGCACGGTTTTGGCTGATGAGCACGAAGGTGGAGAGGAAGATCGCTTCGACCGACGCTGCCATGGCCAAAACCACAAAAGTTGGGTCGAAATGCGGAACGCCGGGCATCAAGTTCCAGGCGATCCAGACGCCGTATATCACCAGATGCAGACAGACAAACCGCATGCTGCCGGTGAAACTGGTGATCGCGTCGGCCAGCTTTTCTTCGTTGCTGGCCTCAAGTTTCTCCGTTTTTCGCCGTTCACGTAGAGTCTCGATGTTTCTGCGGAGCGCAGAACTTAACTCGCCCTCGTGCGGGTGTTCATCAATGGTCTGCCTTGAGGACACCAGAAGCTCCGCGGGTAGCAGATGGCATGGGCATCCTCGTCGAATTCACCTCGGAAGCGTCTCGTTCCGCGGGCGTGGCATCGTTTTCCGGGATCGCGTAGCATTGCAGATAGTCATCATTGAAGTCTGCAAGTCGTGTCAGGGCATTCCAGTCCCGGATCTTCAGCCGTCGAGAGTTCCATTCCACCAGTTCAAGATGCCGTAGCTCCTGAATGACGCGGTTGGCATGGACGTTTGAAATGCCACAGGCGTCGGCAACGTCCATCTGCGTCCAAGGCATGGAGAACGACAAATCACGCGCCAAACCAACGGATTGAAGCCGCACGGTTAGCTCGCAGATGATATGCGCGACCCTCGCAAAGGCGTCGCGCCGTCCTAAATTGACGACCCATTCCTGGAATATGGCCGCCTGCATCAGCGTTTCGCGCCAAAAAGCCTGAGCCAACGTGGATGATCCATCCAGCACCTCCTTGAGTGCCGCATGCGGCACGAAGGCGAGCACCGCTGGCCCAAGGGTTGCGATGGTGTGATCGACCCTCGGCAAGTATAATGTTGGGAGGTCAACAACGTCGCCGGGAACGAAGAACGAGGTGATCTGGCGACGAGATCCCGCGACGGGCTTGTGGCTGTACAAAAAGCCATCCAGCACAAGGGTACATCGCGAGGTGGAATAGCCGTAGGAAACGATTTCACGATCGGCGGAATAGTTGACGACCTTCAGCGGGAGCTCGGCGATACGTCGGCAGTCAGCGGGCGAAAGCGTGTTAAGCCGTTCGACGCGAGACAGCAGCCGTGAATATGGTCGTCCAGTGTCCATGCCTTACCTCGCTAGCAAGAAGACGAGGTGCAGTAGCTCTGGAAAAGTCTTTTGCTGCCCCGTTGGAAATCCATGTCGCACGCCCGATCTTACGCCGCTGTTGCCGCTCAATTTAACTCACATAGATATTGTACGCGGGAACGCGGAAATTGCATGAACGTTCCTTTGATCTCGTAACGTCGGGAGCCTGACATAAGCGGTGAGATCTTGTCCTGCGTTCGCCTCCGCGGCTGTTTCGCTTGAGCACCATCACCTATTTGCCGTTTAGCAGGCGGCCGGAATGTTTTGCTCCGAATGGAGGCAGTCAAAAATCAACGCGAGATTGGCCGGTCCCGCTCTGACGTTCGCCGCTGACAAAAAGCATCGTTTCGGGGTCGGCCGGCGGAACGAAAACCAGCGGCGAAAGGTTGCAAGCGATCTTCTCACGGAGGCGGCGGCTGGGGCGCTGCGCCGCCCGAGCCCGATAACAGATGCGAGATTTTTCAAAGACGGTTGCGATGGCGTTTGGCGGAGGCCTTGGGTTGGCCGCTTACCATGCCGGCGCTTACGAGGCCTTTTGGAAACGATCGGTCCGAGTGCATTGGCTGGCGGGCTCGTCGGCCGGCGCAGTAACGGCGGCCCTGATCGCCGGAAATTCCAGCGACAGAGGGGTCGAGCCGCTTCGCGCTTTTTGGAATTTTCCGCCGTTGGAGAACAATCGGCCTGAGCCTTGGCGGCATCTTTATGGCTGGATCGGCGCGATTGGTACCCGCCTCGTGGGCAGTCGCGGTCATTTTCACCCGCGCTTGCCCTCGACTGACCCGTTCGTATTCCGTAGCTTGTATGATCTGAGCCCGATGCGGGAGCGGTTACGAAACTTGATTGATTTTGGCCGTCTAAATAGCGGACAGACCCGAGTATCGATTGTTGCGACTGATATTGAAAGCGGAGAGCCGGTCGTCTTCGATTCGTCTAAATTGCGGATCGACATCGATCACCTGATGGCGAGCTGCGGCTTCCTGCCAGAGTTCGCGCCGCTCGAACTTGATGGCCGACTTCTAGGCGATGGTGGGCTATCGTATAACGCGCCGTTCGATCCGATTCTAGACAGCGACGTGAAGGGTGAATCTGTCGCTGTATATCATCGACCTCTATGCTCGCGACGGCGACCGGCCAATCTCTCTGGAAGGCGCCATCGAACGAAAAAGCGATCTTCTGTTCGGAAATCAGACCTATCTCCGGCTTAAATACTGCGTTGAATTGCGAAAAGCTCGAAGGGAGCTCGAAGGTGGTCCCCAGTCACGTCCACGCGATCGGATTGTCTTGCTGAGTTACCGGCCGGGCACGGAAGAGCCGGGCCCCGAGAAGTCCTTTGAGTTATCTCCTGCCGCTCTGGCGCAGCGCTGGAAGGCCGGCTTGCTGGATATGGATCATGCGTTGGACTTGAAGTGTGAAGATGATCTCATCGCTGTGCGCCGAAAATGAGCGGCGGGCTCTACCAGGCCGCTGCTACGGCGATCATCATAAAAGTTCCCCGCCGGCGGACGAGGCTGAGCAAGCTGACTTCAATCGATGACCGTGACGTCTTCGCGGCCGAGCCATAACACGCATCCGTCGGCCCGGTAGGCGCGAACCGTCCGTGTAATATTCTGTTGGACGGCCCGAATTGACCAAGGGATCCATGGCGTGCGCGCCTTCTGCGGCGCACGAGGCCGATAGGAACATTTCAACACCGTGCGAATTCGCTATTAAATATCAAAACGAACCACAGGGCGTGAAAGTCATGACACGATCCGTAGAAGAGTTACGGCGGGAATCCGAGCAAAGCCGAGCGGAGCTTGCGGCGACCGTCGACCGGTTGAGGGAACAGATCGCCGACACGGCCGAAGACATCCGCCACAAGGTCTCGCCGGAGAACATCAAGACCGAGGTAACCGGCTTCATTAGACACAAAACCCATGGCTGGTTGGATACCCTAAAGCAGCAGGCCATGGACAACCCGATGCAGGCAATCGCGGCCGGAGCTGCAGTTGCCGTGCCGGCACTACGCCTGGCGCGCGGGGTTCCGCTGCCGCTGTTGATGGTCGGAGCAGGCTTTGCACTTAATTCGAAAACGGTCCGTGATCGCGCTGCTGCCGTGGTGGCTCCAACCCTGGACAAGGCAAGCGAGTTTATCGACGAGGCTGGGGAACGTGCGCAGAGTCTCGGCGACGGCATGCGGAAAGCCATGTCCCATGCCGAACATCAGGCTACTGATATGGCCGGTGAAACTCGGGAATACGCAGGCGAGCTGGCAGATGCGGCGAACGGGATAGCCGGTGATCTAAAGGACCGCGCGACGCAGGCCGCCGAAACCGTTGCCAGCAATGTCAGGTCCGGAATGGATGCCGCTTCGGAGATTGCAAAGGAGCGGATGGAGCGAATACGCTCGACGGCAACGAGCGCTCCGGCGAACGCAGGCAAGGTAATCCAGGACAATGCGGCATTGATCGGCGGCCTCGGCGTCGCCATTGGAGCGATCCTTGCCGCTTCCCTTCCGAGCACCACGGCCGAAGCCCGCGTGGTCGGCAAAGCCAGTGGCCGGATCAAACGCTCGGCGAGTGCCGCAGCTCAGTCAGGATTCGAGGCCGCGAGGGACACCGTTTTGTCGGCGGCGGATGCTGCTGCCAAAAGCGTCTCTGCGGCCGACCTTGGCGGACACGCCAGCCGTATCACTGAGGGCGTGACCGAACGTATCATAGAGGTGGCCGACGACATTGTGACAACGGCCTTCGATCCTTCCCGAAACCCACACAGCTGATAGAGGCCGCCATGAGCGATATGGATCTTAACACCCCCAATGCGAATTCCTCCCGGAACCAGAATGCCGGCTCGTCGCAGAACCTGAGGGACCAAATGGCGGACGCTGGTGCCGAGATTAAGCAGCGAGCCGGCGATGCCCTGAGAGCATCCACCGAAACAGCTCGCGACAAATTCAAGGAAGCGGCCGATGCAGCCAAGGAAGCCGCGGCCGGAGCTGCGGATCGTCTCCAGGACCAGGCCCGTGAACAACAGCAGTCGGGCGCCGATTTCGTCGGCCGTTTCGCCGGGAATATCAGGGATGCGGCACGCGCGTTTGAAAACGACGTGCCGTTCGCAGCCCGCAGCATCAATTCGGCGGCGGAATATGTTGACGAAGCCGCGGACAAAATTCGCAACGGCAGCTTCCGTGACGTGCTCGATGGTGCGACGGATTTTGCAAAGCGCCAGCCCGCGGCATTTCTCGGTCTGTCGGTGTTGGCCGGTTTCGCCGCCGTTCGCTTCCTGAAGGCGTCGGGAAGCCAGAGCTCTTCGAGCCAGGACGCTTCCTCACCTTACCCGTCGTCCTATAATCCATCAAACTTCAACCCGTCCTCGTCCTACAGCTCGGGATCCCACAAGGGTGAGGCATCATGAATACAAAGACTGATTTTCGGACACTCTCGCATCTCTTCGGCGATGCGCTGTCGCAATTGTCAAAACTGTTCCAGAACGAGGTTGACCTCGCCAAGGCCGAACTCGGCGAGAAGGTTCAGCAGATCGGTGGGGCCGTCGGCCTCCTTGCCGCCGGTGCCGTCCTGGTTATTCCGGCGATCGTGATGGCCTTATTTGCGCTTTCTGCAGCCTTGATCGCTGGCGGCTGGACCCAGCCGACCTCCTATCTGATCTCCGCGGCTGTTGCCGCAGTGCTCGCAGGTATCTTTTTCGCGATCGGCATGAACCGGCTCGACGCACGCCGTCTGGCGCCGCGTGAAACGTTGCGCCAACTCGAAAAGGACAAGGATACGGTGAAGGGAATGGTCCGATGAGGGATTCGCAAGGGAGTTTTATGGATAGCCTGACCGCTGCCGCTCGTGAAAACCCACTGGCGGCGGCGCTGATCGGTGGCGGGGCGCTGTGGCTGCTTATGGGTGGCGACAAGCTCAGGAACGCGGTCGCGCCGCTTGTCGAGATCGGCACGCGTGCGCAAAGGTCTGCGGCTTCCAGTTGGGGCGAGACCTCCGGCTCAGTGCGCGCCTCCCAAATGCAGGACCAAGCGGCGCGCAGCATCGACCTAGCCTCGCGCAGCATCAATGATACGGTCCGTAACGCCCGCATGGCTGCGTCCGATGCGATGTCAGGCGCGGCAGAAACGATGAATGAGCGGTTGGATGAAGGCGTGGCCGGCGCCCGGGAAATGTTCGACCGGCTGAGCCAAGCGCTGCCGAAAAAGGAAACGTTGAGGCAGGCCCAATTTTCGTTGTCCGATCTAATGGAACGGCAACCGCTGGTCCTCGGCGCCGTAGGCCTTGCGATCGGCGCGACCGTGGCCGGCGCTCTTGCCAAGTCCAGTCTCGAGGACGAGTGGGTCGGGGAATTGAGTGACGGCCTGAAAGCAGACTTGAAGGAACGTGCCGGTGCCGTATCGCAAAGTGTCCGAGAGGCCTCTGACACGGTGAAGGCCGAATTCGCGGACGCCGGTGCCGAATATGCTGACCGAGTCCAACAGGCCGGCCGAGATGCGCTGGATGTGAGCCGGGAGACGCTGCAACAGTAGTCTTTGGCGCGGCGACAAGCTGGGTTACATCGGGCCAGGATGGACGAATTGTCGAAGAGGCTAGGTAAATGCCTCGCCGTTAGATGATCGAACAACCAAGCGCGGGCGGCTATCCCGGCCATTCTCCTACGCGCACGGTCACTGAACAAGGATAGAGAAATGAGGAGCCCAACGCCTGCGAACTCGACTGCGACGTCAGTGGAAAGTCTTTAGGAACGGGAGTTCTGTAGATCTCAGGCGAGAACGTGCGCCCCGAACATCAACCTGCGCCGATCTCACTTGCCACCGAAACATTGGACGCTGCAGGTTACATAATCCATTCCGCTGGGCCAGCAGGAGGGTGTTTTCCAGTGATCAGGCCGGTGTGCGGTGCGAAGTTTGGCGAATGAATCCGCGGCCGGCGACATGATGTAATTGTCAATCTTATGGCAGCGGAACATCGGAATACACTGTATGTCGTGCTGGGTACACGCGACGGCGCTCTGCAAGTGACTGCATCTTTGGACGAGGGCGCCGTATGACTGATTGGCCAAAACTGATTGCACGTAGGCATGTCCCTATCTCCGAATGGATGACAGTCGTCTCGAAGGACGTTCAGCTTTCTCCACACGCAAGAATTGAAACCTATTACGCCATCGAACAGCCAAGCTATCTCGCTACCGTGGCAATGACGCGGGAGGGGCGAATACTGCTTGTTCGTCAGTATCGTCCTGCAATTGAGCGATATTCGCTTGAACTTCCCAGCGGTCTCCTTGATCAAAATGAGGATCCAGCAACCGGAATAGCTCGCGAGCTCCTGGAGGAGACAGGATATACGGCCGAGACCATAACCCTGATCGGCAAAACGGCCACATGTTCAAGCCGCATCAACAACCACATGTATTCGTTTTTCATTGTGGCCGGACCGCGTACCTTTGGTTTTGTCGAGGAAACCGGTGTTTCGGTAAGCTCGGCAACGCCGCGCGAGCTTCGCGAATTGATTCGTTCTGGCGAATTCTCCGAGCAAACACACCTGGGTGTCCTTGCGCTAGCGGTCGCTGAGGGATTGTTGGCTTTCTAAATTGGCCTCGCGTCCCGGCACAGATCTGCCACGGCGGCAGAGCGGTTTTATGCCAGGCGGCCGGGCGACGGAAAGTCAAGCCGCTCGTCGCGCGACCGCGAGCCCGAGCAGTAGGCGGCTGGCGCTACCGCGCTGGACCCAGTCTTGCGGCCAATGACCTTGACATAAAGATGATAGATCGCCATCGCGATCAGATCATTGACACGGCAGAGCGTACATCGGAACGACGTATAAGCGCGCTCTCCCTCCAAAAGTCTCGGGCGGGACGACGCCGTCTCAGGCTGTCTTACAGCATTCCGGAGGCTGCTCAACTATCACCGCTCCATCGACAAGCTTGGGGAAGATATGATGCGCAAGCCAGGGGACGTAACCGACTCAGACTTCAAGGGGCTGGGTGAACGGCCCCCGGGTTTGCCGGAGGCTCCAACTCCTGAGAGGATGGAGCCATGACAAGCAAGACGACGAACGAGTTCTCACCCGAAGTCCGGGCTCGTGCAGCTCGGATGGTTCTGGATCACGCCAACCAGCACCCATCGCGCTGGGCGGCGGTGACCTCCATTGCGGCCAAGATCGGCTGCACGCCGCTGACACTGCATGACTGGGTCAAGAAGGCCGAGATCGACAGTGGGCAGCGGACCGGCGTTCCGACCGAAATGGCCGAGAAGCTGAAGGCCCTGGAAAGGGAGAAACGCGAGCTTCGGCAGGCCAACGAGATCTTGCGCAAGGCGAGCGCTTATTTTGCGGCAGCGTCGGAGATTCCTATGACAATACTCTCGCCGAAACCATCAACGGTCTCTACAAGGCTGAGGTGATCCATCGGCGCGGGCCATGGCGCAGCTTCGAGGCCGTCGAGTTCGCGACCCTCGAATGGGTGGATTGGTTCAACAATCGACGGCTCCTGGAAGCCCCATCGGCAACATCCGCCGCCGAAGCCGAGCAACGCTACCACGCCATGCTGGAACAACCGGCCATGACGGCAAAATCTAAACCAAACGGCCTCCGGCAATCCCGGGACGGTTCAGCTTGAAAAGCCCGTCCGCACCTGTGAGGTCTTCAGGCTTCTCATAGTTAGCAAGCAGTGGATCCAGTAGTTCAGCTGTAATCGTCGTGTCGCTCGTCATGTGAGTCTCCTCGGTAAGGTAAACTCACAGAAACCTGCTTACACATTCTTTCTGACGCCCTCCGAAAGTCGAGCGACCAGCGCAAGTTCTGATCTTGCGGGCGCGGGTACCCAGTGCTCGTTTGCGGCCACCGCCCTTGCGTACGATTAGCTGCTCCTCCTTGTAGAGCCGGTGCAGCTTCTTCCGATTGATCCGGACCCCTTGCCAAGCCAGTAGCAGCCCCAGGCGGCGGTAGCCGAAGCGGCGTCATTGCGAAGCCAATTCCTTCAGTAGGATTCGCAACGCGCTACCGTCCGGTCGCGTCGATTCCGGGTACTAGTTAGTTTGGCCGGCACTATCCTTCATCGCGTGGATTTCGTTTGCCGAGATGATGAGGCCGCCAAGGAGCGCGCGGAGAAGCTCGTCGACGGACACGACGTAAAGCTATGGAATGGCCGGCGGAAGATCGAGACTTTCCTGCATAAAAAGTAAGAGTCGAAAATTTGCTTTTCTGTCGGGAAGCGAACAGACGGCCGCGTTAACTTACAATTAATTTTGCCTCATCATCCGCTGACGGGGCAAACCCAATGAAAACGCCATTAAGCATGGCGCCCTCCCGCATACGGGAGCAGGCAGCCGATACCCTTCGCCGTGCTCGAAAGCTTTCGCCCTGACCATACCGGAATGACCTTCGCCAATTAGGTTTGCAGCTATTGAGACTTCACAAGCTAGCCTCAGAGCGAACGTCAGGACAATCGACAAGACAAATTAGGAGTGCGGAGAGAGCCGTCGCTGTTCCCAAATCCGGCGGCAGGCGGCTTTTGCCTTAGCCCTTTATTTGCCGGATTTCTGTCACCATCCTATCGCGCTCTAGAATTTTTGGGGAGAAACGACGTGGCGACAGGTACGGTTAAATGGTTCAACGCGACAAAGGGCTATGGATTCATCCAGCCCGACACTGGCGGCAAGGACGTGTTCGTCCATATTTCGGCTGTTGAGAGAGCGGGCCTGAGCAGCCTGAATGAGGGCACTAAGGTAAGCTATGAAGTAACGGCTAACCGCGGGAAAGAATCCGCCGAAAACCTCAGGGTAGGTTGATCGTCGCGGTCAATTCACGTGGGCCGCAGACGGGAGTCTAGAAGTGGGAGATCTGTTGTGATGACGGAGAGACCGCCCGTGGGGCGGCCTCTTCTCTCGCAGCGGCTTCTAGTGTTTGTTGGAACCCTTTTGTACAGCGCCTGGTTCCTTGGCTGTGCCCGTGTTGTTTACGCCAGCCGCGGTACCTGCGCCGGACGTGCTGGCATCGCCGCGGGGCGAAGGCGTTCTGCTGGCACCCGTGGTGCCTTGCCTCATTGCGCCGTCCTTCATCACGCCTTGCGATGTGCCTGGTCCGACGTTGCCCGAACTAGACGGGCCGTTGTCATTGGGCTGAGCGGCGGTCTGCGCGAAGGCGGTAGGCGACGCAAACGCAAGGATACAGGCGGATGCCAAAATGATCTTCTTCATTTGTTACCTCCGTAGTGTTCGTCTTATCGACCCTTGGCAAACCGGGACCAATCGCGTTCGTTCCTACGTGCTGGCGAGCGCTGATCGAATAGAGCAGTACAGTCATAGTGGATTCATGTGGCCGATGGGAAGCGGCCCCGGCCGCCAATGGAGGAAGCCAAGGGGACCGGGGCCGCTCGCTTCCGAGATGCCTTGGGAGCACGGTCCCGGAACGCAAGATTCGACGGCGCGATCCATTCGTGTTCCGAGAGGCACTCCAGCAGACGCGTTCCACGGGGGGTCAGCAGGCTTTCCCACAAATTTTGGAGCTCAGCCACTTATCGATGTTGGACGCAGTCTCAGCCTGCGCAACTCGCCGCAGAAGCAGTTCCCGAGCGAAACTCCCGGGAGGCAGCTTGTCGGCAGCTTCTTTGAACTCGGCCGCCTCTTTCGAAAGCCGCTCTTCAAAGGTGTCCCTGTGTCTAACACGCTTGCGCTGCTGAACCATTTGGACGGCCGGTTTGAGCCCTAGCTCAACTACATTTAAGTCGGATTGAACTTTACCGTCTGCGCGGTAGCCGACAGATGACGGCAGTAAAATCGCATTCTTATGAAGCGGCCCCGGCTTCCCGTTGGCGCCGCTCACTTCAGGGGGTTGGGAGGGTAGTCCCGGAAGCTCTCGAAAGAATGCTTTGCGCGCGCAACCGTTCCTATTCCAAGCGCTGAGCAGTCCTGGCTACCAACTTGCTTTGTCGAGGGCCAACGAAGGGACAGATTGACGGAGGACTTGTAGCGAACCTGCCGGGCTTCGCTAAACCTCGTGGATTGCGGAGAGGGGGCCTCAGGCGCCGTAATCGGACCTCATGAGCACGAAAAGTCGAGTGGTAATCTAGGGCGGCCAGGATAATGGGCGCCGAGATACGGGCCCAAGGCGCGCGGCAAGCCGCTCAGAAAGCCAACCGATGCTGATAGGGCAGAGGCCGAAGCCTGGTCCAGTGGACATGGAAGGCTACGGCGGGCCCGCGCATCCATCTTCGACAATCGGGCAGTGCCTCAATGGCGGACTCGGCTAGCTCGAGGTTGAATACAATCGCTGCAAGACCCGGACGAGCCTTCCGCTCGACGCCATTCGCCGGCCGCGGGATGTGCCGATCCGGAAGCTAGAAGCCTCATTGAAGTGCCGGTCCTGTGGGAAATCCGTCCGCGTTGACGGACTGGAAGAGCAACTCGTGAAAAATTATCCGAAGCGCGGCAAAGCATTGTTATGATCCGCTGTAAAGAACAACACCCATTTGCAAAAGTGCAGCTTGTAGTGTCCGAACAGGATCGCCCTTGCCGTTCTATCAACCGGCATGCATCTCCCGGCTGTTCAAGGCTGATCTTGGCCTTGGCTTAGCCCGTTTCCCTTTTCCGGTGCTCCGCCTCCGCCTGAACCATACTGGGCACAGTCCTGGCGGGGCGGGATATTGCTGGGGCATGCAGGGCCTCCGCACTGAGGAAATTGATGCCCTTCTAAACAGGCGCGAGTAGGAACTTTGAACATATTCGCGGTTCCCGCGTCATAGCAAATTTATAGATAGTCGAATATTTCACCTTGCGGTCAAAGAACGAGCGGGTCGAACTTCGAAATGAAGACTGAGATATCACAAGCTGGCCCTGCAGATGGCGACGGATCCGGCCACCGCGCAGCGTATCAAGGAGCTGATTGGCGATCTGCAGAGAGAGTGAGATCGACGAGTGAGGCCGAAAAGTCTACACGGCTACCGTTGTCCAAGTGTTCTCTTTTTATCACCACGGCACCTTTACTGTTGGTGACGATAGCGCAAGGGCTGCTGTTCGTTTCGGAGTTTTAGTTCGTAGGCTCGCTGACTCACCCAAGGAAGCCGTGATGGCGGTCAGCGGAATTGTAACAGCGAACGGGGCGGTCCTGAAGGCGCTAGCACAAGAGGTCCCCAACGCAGGCGCCAACCGCTAGTACCGGGAATCATAGCTGAGTGATACGGACAAACGCGGGACGTGCTGCCAAATTCTGAATCACCTTTGAGCAAAAGCGGGTACTAGGGGGGTGGCGTCTTCCTTTTCGGGCTGCGGGAAGACTTTTTGACCTGATCTAGTTGGCTGCCTGAAGGCGGCGAGGGCGCGGTGACAATGGCGCGTTGTCTGCCTTCATGACCTTCAGCCAATGGTCGATATAGGCCGCACTTCCATGCACGTGCCGGTAGTCGATTCCAGCACATAGAAAGCCCAACACATCTGGGCTGTGATTTCCTCTGCGGCGTAGGCGCTGTCGCCGACCGAAAGCTTCCTGCTGTTGAGGCTGCACAAGCTACG
>Ga0136846_1217471_pt1 | contig 65351 bp, 69 predicted proteins | sample HopSoiMetagenom2_FD_96841 | JGI IMG/M metagenome (GOLD analysis project Ga0136846, IMG submission 96841) | Grasslands soil microbial communities from Hopland, California, USA - 2 Assembly 2016 (version 4) | ecosystem: Environmental > Terrestrial > Soil > Grasslands | place: USA: Hopland... | reverse complement strand
TCTGCTCTTTGCGGCCCAATTGGATGGTGAGGTCGTCCACGAAGGCGATATCGGCGCCCCATGAGCCAAGCGCGGCGAGACCGTCCGCCGGCTCCATTTCTCGTCCCCTCCGCATGGATGACGGCGCCGCCGGCCTCCGGGCATCGTGCGAACGCCGGCCTTTGCGCACTACCGCTTCCTGGGCTCCGCCGCCTTGAACATGTCGTGCACCTCCACGAGGCGGACCTTCATCGCCGCGGAGCGGGGCAGCTCGTCCAGTACCAGGTAGCGTGCGGGCACCTGGTAGGCGACCAGGTGTTCGCGCGCGAAGGCACGCAATGCGTCCTCGGTGACGCGAGACGTGCCAGGCCGCGCCTCGACGGCCAGTGCGGGCACCTGCCCCAGCGTGGGGTCGGCCAGGGCGACGACGACGACGTCCTGCACGCCAGGATGCCGGCGGAACACATCGGCGACCGCTTCAGGCAGGATCTTGAAGCCGCCGCGGATGATGGCTTCGTCGGCGCGGCCATGGATGAACAGGTAGCCCTCTTCATCGATGGCCGCGAGGTCCGTAGTACGCGTCCACTGGTCGCCGGAAAGCTGCACGGCCCTGACTTCGAGCACGCCGATCTCGCCCGCCTGCAGGACGCTACCGGTCTCGCGGTCGACCACACGAAGCTCGAAGCCGGGGCGGACCCGCCCGACGCTGCCGCGCTTGCGCTCGCGATTTTTCTTGTATTCGTCCAGGGTCCAACGCGTGGCCGCGCCGGCAAACTCGGTCGCCCCATAGGTCACGAGCACCGGCACGCCGTAGCGGTCCTCGAAGTCTTGCTGAGTGGCCACGTCGAGGGGCGCGGTGCCGGCACGGACCGCCAGCAGCGACTTCAGGTCGTCCGTCGGCACGTCGGAGTCGAGAATCATGCGGATGGCGGCCGGGACCAAGCTGGCGAATCTGGGCCTGTAGCGCCGCACCAGCGCCAGCCACTTGGGAAGGTCGAACTTTTCCAGCAGCGCGATCGGGCGGGGCTCGTAGAACGCCAGCGCCACGCCGAACATGCCACCGATGTGAACCAGCGGTGCATAGACGATCGCCGGGCTGGACTTCAGGCGCGGCTCGCCTTGCAAGGCTTCCGGCTTGAGGCCGTCCGCCACCGATTCGTCGAAGCTGCGATAGCTGAGCGCCACGCGCTTGGGCGCGCCCGTGGTGCCGCTCGTAAGCATTTCCACCGCGACCTCCTCGGATCTGCGGCGAAGCCCGGCGCCCGTCACCGTTTCCGATCCTTCGACGGTGCGGATCGGCTGTGCCAGCGACGCACTGATGCACAGGCCCAGTGCGCCCATGGACCGGACCGCCGAGCGGATCTCCGGAATGGCCCACTCCTGTTCGTCGGCCAGCACCACCGGCGCCTGGGTGGAGCCGATGTCTTCTGCCACCTTCGCGCCCGAGGAAAAGGGATTGATGGTAACGATGCAGCGTTGCGTGGCGAGCAGGGCCGTCACCGCCGCCACATGCTGTGGCCGGTTGCGCAGGGCGACGGCCACGCGCGTGCCCGCGCCCAGGCCGCTGGCGGCGAACTGCTGGTCGAGGGCGTCACGCAAGCGGGTGATGTAGGACCAGGGATAGGTGCGGCCCTCGAATTCGATGGCCGTGGCGGCGGGATCGAGTGCGAGCACGCTCGCGAGGCGGCGGGACAGGTTCATGAAGTCTTCTCCGGATGAAGTCAGACCACGGCGCTGGCGCGCAGGGTCGCTATCTGGTCGTCGTCGTAGCCCAGCTCGCGCAGGACCTCGGTGGTGTGCTGGCCCATCGTGGGTGGCGCTGCGTAACGTGCTACCGGCGTCGCGGACAGGCGCATCGGGCTGGCCACCATCGGCACCTTGCCGACGGTGGGATGGGGCACGTCGAAGTGCAGCCCCCGGTGCATTACCTGAGGGTCTTCGACGAGTTCGTTGGCGCGATAGATCGGCGAGGCCACGACGCCGGCCTTCACCAGCAGATCGCCGAGATCTCGGATGGTGTAGCGGCAGACCCGACGCTGCAGGAGCTCCGCCAACTCGTCCTGGTGGCCGACACGATCCTTGCGCGTGGCGAAGCGCGGATCCGCCTTCAGCTCGGGAAGCCCCAGCGCGTCGCAAAGCCGGCTAAAGTCGGCTTCGGCGCCGGCCTGGATGTTGATGTGGCCGTCGGCGCAGGCAAAGACCTGCGCGGGCGCGGACCCGGGCGAGCGGGTGCCCAGCCGCTCCGGGACCTTGCGTTCAAGTGTCCATTCGATAGTGCGGGGCGCCATCGCTGCCACGGCCACGTCGAGCAGCGCGAGATCGATGTGCTGGCCTTCCCCGGACGTATCGCGGTGGCGCAGCGCCGCGAGGATCGCTACCGCCGCGTACAGCCCGGTCATCTCGTCGATGATGAAGACGCCCACGCGCTGCGGCCCGCCGCCGGGTTCGCCGGTGACGGCCATCATTCCGCTCATGCCCTGGAAGGCGGCGTCGTAGCCCGGCTGCGATGCATAGGGGCCGTCCTGCCCGTAGCCGGTGATGGAGCAGTAGACCAGCCGGGGGTTCACCTCTTTCAGGCTCTCGTAGTCCAGGCGGTAGCGGGCCAGGTCGCCCACTTTGTAGTTTTCCACCAGCACGTCGGCCTCGCGGGCCAGCCGGCGGATGATCTCCTGCCCTTCGCCCTTGGCGATGTCGACCGTGATCGACCGCTTGTTGCGGTTCGAGCACAAATAGTGCCCTGACTCCTGGGTCAGGCGCCCCTCTGCGTCGCGCGCAAAACTGGGGCCGTAGCTGCGCAGGTCGTCGCCGCGGCCCGGCCGCTCGACCTTGACCACGTCGGCGCCAAGGTCTCCCAGTGTCTGCGCGCACCAGGGCGCCGACACGATTCTCCCCAGGTCCAGCACCCGGATCCCGGTCAGTGAATTCGACATTTGTCTCTCTTCTTCCGTTGACGGATTTTTCGTAAACAAAGATGACTTCGATAGCGAAGTGCGCTAGAGTATAGAGGTGGATGATCGGAAGCGCCAGTGCCGCGTGACGACGAGACATCCGAAGGAGTACGAATGGACGCAGCAGGACAGAACGCGCCGGCAGATTCGGCGCCGCCCGGGGAAGAGGATCTCTCGCGGAGCATCCTCTACGAGGTCGTCGAAAACCACATCTGCAAAATCACCTTGAACCGGCCGCATCGCAAGAACGCGATCCTGACGCCTGTGATGAACCAGATGCTCGCAGAGGCCTTCCAGCGGGCGCAGGAGGACGACGCCGTCAAGGTCATCGTGCTGGGTGGCGTCGGCAGCGATTTCTGCTCGGGCGAAGACACGCAGCGGATGCCGGTGGAGACCTTCGGACTCAAGAAGGGCGGCCGCCTGGGCCAGTCGCACCGCATGCGTGGCATCCGAAAGCTGCTGGACAGCACCCTGCAGGGCACGCTGTGGGGCGACAAGGTAGTGATCCTGGCCGCGCAGGGAGCGGTGCTCGGGCAGGGCTTTTCCTTCGCCATGACCGTGGACCTGCTGATCCTGGCTGACGACGCCTACGTCGCGCGGCGCCAGAGCCGCATCGGGTTCGCCGGGTTCGAGACCCAATTGCCGATGACCCTGATGCGCCTGGGGCTCAACCGAGGCATGGAAGCTCTGCTGACGGGCCGAACCATGAAGGCGGCGGAGCTCAAGGAATGGGGTGTCGCCAACTCGGTGGTGCCGCCGGAGCGCCTCGCCGACGAGGCGATGCGCTACGCCCGGGCCGTCGCGGCGCACAGCACGGACAACCTGATGCTGGGCAAGCGCTCGCTGCAGCAGTACCTGCACGGCGTTGGCATGTCGTCCTTCCAGAACTTCGCTACGGTGGCCCATCCCCTGTTCACCAACACGGTGTGGCGCGAGGATGAGATCAACTTCCTGCGCGAGCGCGACAAAGTCGGTGGTCGGCAGGCCATGAAGAACTTGAACAAAGTGTGGGAAGACCTGGGCTTCGAATGAAGACCGTCAAGGAGGCAGAGCGATGACAGACCAGGTGCAATTCCACGTCGGCGACGACCACGTCGCCACGATCACGCTGAACCGAGCTGACAAGCTCAACGCCATCAACGCCGAGATGCTCGCGGAAGTTCGGCGGCTCTGGCACGTGGTGCGCGACGAGGACCATGTGCACGCTGTCGTGTTCCGTGCGGCAGGCGAACGCGCCTTCTCGACCGGGCTCGACCGGGTCCAGGGTTTCAAGTACCCCGACAACCTTTGGAACAAGCCGGATCCCGGCGAGAGCCTGGATCCCAAGCATCAGCGGCTGTGGAAGCCGGTGATCACGGCCGTAAACGGCATGTGCGCCGGAGGCGCCTTCTACGTCGTAGGTGGCTCCGACGTGGTGATCGCTTCCGATGATGCGACCTTCTTCGACCCCCATGTCGACTTCGGCCTCGTGGCGGCGCTGGAGCCGATCAGCATGTCGCGCCGCATGCCGCTGGGCGAGATCCTGCGCGTGTCGCTGATGGGGGTGGAAGAGCGCATGGGCGCGCAGCGTGCCCACCAGATCGGCCTGGTGAGCGAACTGGTGCCGCGCGAGAAGCTGTGGGAGCGGGCGCACCATCTGGCCTGCGTGATCGCGGGCAAGCCCTCGGTGGCGACGCAGGGCACGGTACGCGCCATCTGGGAGTCCCTGGATACCGGCCGCACGCAGGCGCTGTCGCGCGGCCTCCACTACACGCAGCTTGGCAACGCGCAGGGCATCGCGCAGGTGGAGAATATGCTCCAGTCCGGCAAGCGGAAGACTTTCGAGGTCCGCTGAAGCATGAACTTCCTGCCCGAACATCAAGACCGGCAGTACCGCGACGAGTTCAAGGCGGTTGCCGACGAGTACGACTGGCCGGCGATGAAGGCCATGCGGGACGAGATCGACGGCCTGGCCATCGAGCGCTATTCGCCCTCGTTCCATCGCCGACTGGCGCAGGCGGGCCTGGTGGGCCTGAGCTGGCCGCAGCCGTACGGCAGGGGCGTGCCGTTCGACCGCCAGTTCCTCATGGCCGAAGAGCTGGAATGCCAGGGCTTCCCGGGCTACGGCCTCACCACGAACCAGCGCGGCGGCGGCATGCTGCTGCGCAGCGGCTTGCCGGAGCAGGTCGAGGAGCATCTTCCCCACGTGGTCGACGGCAGTTGGACCTATTGCCAGGGCTTGTCGGAACCCGGCGCGGGCAGCGACCTGCTCGCCCTGAAGACACGCGCGGTGCTGGAAGGCGACCACTATGTCGTGAACGGCGCCAAGCTGTGGACCTCGTCCGCCCACGTGTCGACTTGGTGCAGCCTGCTCGTGCGCACCGATCCCTCGCAGGACCGGCATCGCGGCCTGTCCCTCTTGCTGGTCGACTTGAAGTCTCCTGGCATCACCATCCAGCCGGTCTGGGTGATGGGCGGCTGGCGCGTCAACGCTGTCTTCTATGACAACGTCCGGGTTCCGGTCGCCAATCGCGTCGGCCGGGAACACGAGGGCTGGAAGGTCATCACCGGCAACCTCGACGAGGAGCGCGCGATGAGCTTCGGCGGGACGGAAACGCGACTGCTCTGCGCGCGCCTGATCCATCGCCTTGCCGGCAAGGCCGACGCGCTGTCTACCGCCGACCTCGAAACTCTGGGCCGCTTCGTGATGGAGCTGGAAGCCGACCGCTTGCTCTACCTGCGCGTGGGGTTGGCCGGCGCCCGCGGCGAGGACACCAGCGGCATCGGCCCGATGAGCAAAGTCTACGGGTCGGAGCTGGCGCAGCGCTTCATCGAATGGGCTTGCGAGCTGCTGGCCGACCTCGCTCTGTTCTCCGAAGGCGACGACGTGCTCGGAAGGGATCTCGAGCAGCAGCTGCGCACGGCCACGGTGCTGAGCATCATTGGCGGCACGAGCGAGGTCCAGCGCAACATCGTGGCCAACCGCCATCTAGACCTGCCCAGGAGCAACTGACATGCTGGACGAACGCTGGAATGCGGAGGTGGAGGAGATCGCCTCCGCCTTGCGCAAGATGCTCGAGACCGAGAGCTCCCCGCAGCGCGTGCGTGCCGCCGAGGAGAACGGCGCGGGCTTCGATGAGGCGCTGGCGGCCCGCATGAGGGAATTCGGCCTCGACGAACTGCAGGCGGATGCGGATCTCTTCGCGCGCATCGCCTTCGAGTTTGGGCGCGCACTGGCGAGCACGCCGACCGTGGAGACGTTGCCCGTGCTGGCTTTGACCGGCCGCGCCAGCATCGCGCTTGCCTTCGACCGCCCGGTGCCCGCGGACGTGCGGAACGTCGCGGTGCGCCGCTTCGACGGCGTCTTCGTCGAAAGCTTGCGCGGCCGGCCGCGCCGCTCGTCCGCCGGCGACCGCCTCGTCGTCCATGAGGCGACAGGCGACGGCGAGCGCCTTGGCGATCTGGCCCTGGCGGGTCGGCTCGAGCGCTTCGCGGCCATGACTGAAGCTGCAAGGATGGTCGGCGCCGGGCAGGCCTTGCTGCACTATGGCGCGGCCTACGTGAACGAACGCAAGCAGTTCGGCAAGCTGATCGGTGCCTACCAGGGCGTCGCGCACCGCCTCGCCCGCGTGGCGGGCGACCTGGATGCCGCGGAACTACTGGTTCGCAAGGCTGCTTTCACCGCGTTGGAACGCGTTGGTGGTGACGGCGCACCGGCCGCGGCGTTCGCGCGCATGGTGCGGGCCAAGGCCATCGAGGCCGCGCGTGGCGCGGCCACCCACGTCCACCAGGTGTTCGGTGGCAACGGATTCGCCATGGAATACGACGTGCAGCTCTACAGCCGCCGCATCCGCAGCTGGGCCATGCGCTGCCCGCGGGCGGGCGAGGACCTCGCCGAACTCGCTCGCCTCGTGCTCGACCCTGTATGGCGCGATCAGCTCCCCCTGCTTTGGCATTTCGAACGGGGCATGCCGCTGCCCCGCTGGGCGGCTGAGGCAGACGCGACCGGCGCCTGAATCGCATCAAGACCATGGACCTTCATTACGGACCCGAGCACGACACGTTTCGTGAAGAAGTGCAGGCTTTCCTGCGCGCCGCCTGGAAACCCGGCGACGACGCCAAGGCCTTCCGCCGGAAAGCCGTCGAGGCCGGCTACCTGTACCGCAGCATTCCCCGCAAATACGGCGGCTCGGAACAGGCGCCCGACATATTGAAGGCGCGCATCATCGCCGATGCATTCGAGGTCGCGCGCGCACCCATGGAGCTGAAAGGAAACGGCGTGCAGATGCTGGTCCCCACGCTGCTAGAACGCGGCGAGGAATGGCAGCGCGAGCAGTTCGTGCGCAAGACGCTGGAAGGCGAGTACAAGTGGGCGCAGGGCTTCAGCGAGCCCGGCGCCGGCAGCGACCTGGCCAGCCTGCGCACCCGCGGCGAGCTGCGAGGCGACCAGTGGGTGATCAACGGCCAGAAGGTGTGGACCTCGTACGCGCGCGAATGCCAGTACATGTTTGCGCTGATCCGCACCGAACCCGATGCACCCAAGCACCAGGGCATTTCCTACCTGCTGCTGGACCTGCGGCAGCCGGGTGTGGAGATCCGGCCGATGAAGCAGATCAACGGCGGCAACGACTTCAACGAAGTCTTCTTCACCGACGCGGTCACGCCCGCGCACTGGATCGTCGGCCAGCGAGGCCAGGGCTGGAGCGTCTCCAAGTCCCTGCTCAAGCACGAACGCAACATGCTGGGGGGCATCGATCGCTCCGAAGCAATGTTCAACAGCCTGCTCGGGCTCGCCCGGCGCGTCGAGCGCGATGGTGGCCCGGCGATCAGGGATGCGTGGGTGCGGGACCGGCTGGCGGCCCTCAAGTGCGACCTGGAGGCGCAGCGCCGCTCGAGCCACATCCAGCTCACGCGCGAACTGGCCGGCGAGAGCGCCGGGCGGTTGCAGATGATGAACAAGCTGGCCCAGTCGAACTTCGCTGCAGCTGTTAGCGAACTGTCGAACGCCATTGTCGGCGACGAGTCGCTGCTTTCGCCCATCGGCAACGAGAAGCCCGGCAACGAACGTTGGGTCAACCAATACATGAACTCGTTGGCAGCGGCGATCGCCGGTGGCACGTCGAACATCCAGCGCAACATCATCGCGGAGCGCGGGCTGGAGCTGCCACGCGAAGGAGGCGTCGAATGAGATTCGATCTGGACGACCAGCAGCGGGAGTTCCAGTACTCCGTCGATGCGTATCTCGCGGCGGAGTGCCCGCTGCAGCGGGCCATGCGCCCGCATGACACCGGTGAGCCCGACGTTGCGCTGTGGCGTGGCCTGATGGAACTGGGCATCGGCGGCATGCTGGTGCCCGAAGCCCATGGCGGCCTGGGCCTCGGGCTGCTGGACCTGGCCGCCGTGGCCGAAGCGGTCGGACGGCATGCGGCGCCCGGCCCCTTCCTGGATCATGCGCTTGCGACCTTGGCCATCGTCCTGGCTGCCGACGAGACGCAAAGAACCCGCTGGTTGCCGGCACTCGCGAGCGGATCGTTGCGAGGCACCGTCGCGATGGGTGAGGGTGGCGGCGCCTGGCTGGCAGGAGCCTGGACGCTGGAGCCCGGCGAGTCACTCGACGGCACGAAACTCTACGTGCCGCACGCTGACGGCGCCGATCTTATCGTCGTGGGCTGCCGGGGAGGACAGCTGGCGGTTGTGGAACGCGGCGCATCCGGCGTGGCCATCACGCCGGTCCTTTCCACCGATGCCGGCCGCCCCCTGTCGAAGGTGTCTTTTACGCAGACGCCCTGCAGCCTGCTGCCGGAAGCGGCGGGTGACCGCATGGTCGATGCCGGCCTGGTGCTGCTCGCCGCCGATGCCTACGGTGGCGCGGCACGCCTGGTCGAGATGTCGGTGGACTATGCCAAGATGCGCGCGCAGTTCGGGCGGCCCATCGGCGCCTTCCAGGCCATGAAGCATCAGCTGGCCGACATGGCCGTCGCCATCGAACCGCAGATCGGGCTGTACTGGTATGCCGCGCACGCCTTCGATTCCGATCCGGCCGCTGCGCCGCTGGCCGCGGCGATCGCCAAGGCTTCGATCACGGAAGCCTACCCCCGCCTCGCGCGCCGCGCGATCGAGGCGCATGGCGGTATCGGCTACACGTGGGAATTCGGCGTGCACGTGTGGCTCAAGCGCGCGCTGGCGGACCAGGCTTTCCTGGGAATGCCCCACCTGCACAGGGCGAGGATCGCCGGACTTTCCGGCTGGTGAGGAGGAACACAGGATGGACCAGGTTGTCTATATCTCCGGTGGTACCAGCGGGATCAATCTCGGGATCGCCAGGCACTTTGCCGCACGCGGGGCGCGCGTGCTGGTCTTCGGGCGCGATGCCGCGAAAGCGCAGGCCGCGGCCGAGGAAGTGCGGGCCGTGCAAGGAGCTAGCCAGGTGATGGCCGGCAGCGCCGACGTGCGCAGCAGCGAGGCAATCGAGTCGCTCTTCGCGAAAGCAACGAAGGAGCTGGGCGCCCCCGAGGTCGTGATCGCGGGCGCGGCCGGCAACTTCATGGCGCCGGCGGCCGGCATCTCGGCCAATGGCTTCAAGACCGTGGTCGATATCGACCTGCTCGGCACCTACAACGTCTTTCGCGCCGCCTTCGACGTCGCCCGGCGCCCGGGTGCCTCGTTCATTGCCATCACGGCGCCCCAGGCAGTTCAGCCGCTTCCCTTCCAGGTGCACGTGTGTGCCGCCAAGGCGGGCGTGAACATGATGGTAAAGGTGCTGGCGATGGAGTGGGGGCAGGCCGGCATCCGGGTCAACGCGATCTCCCCCGGCCCGATCGCCGGGACCGAGGGTGTTGAGCGCATGGCGCCCACGCCCGAGGCCAAGGCGCACTGGGAGCGGCGCACAGCATTGCGCCGCTTCGGCACGCCGGAAGACATCGCCCAGGCGGCGGTTTTCCTCAGCTCGTCGCAGGCCAGCTACATCACCGGCACGATCGTCGATTGCGACGGCGGCATGAAGCTCGGCGACGCGAGCGGAGATTATCTGAGCGTTCGGCAACGAAGCTAGGTGGAGGGCCAACAAAGCCGCGCAACTGCTCGGCTTCGTTCTTGGAGCAACGGAGATGCCGTTTCATGCAGGCCCCTGCCGTGAGCGTCTCGCTCGGCCTTGACGTCGGCACGGTCCTTGATGCCCTTCGGGATGGCGACTTTGCTTGAGTACCACTGCCCGGAGATCGAATCCCAGCGATGCGTCTTGAGGAACTCGTCGCGCTCCCTCTTGACTTGCTGGCGCGCGACGGCGCTTTTTTCCCTCTGCCCCTCCCAGGGCGGAGGCGAGGACCGGCGCCAATGACACGGCGGCTCCCAGCAGCAGTGTCGTCATGCCTTTGGCTCTCATTTCGATTCCTTTGATGGTTCGTGGAACAAGCGGCGCAAGGCATTGCGCACGCAGCTGCCTGCGCAGCGCGATCACCCAGTTCTAGAAAATGTGGCGGATACCCAGGTCCATGCCCCGCGAGCTCTTGTTGGGAGCGGTGATCGAGCCGTTGAGGGCAGTGGTCAAGCCACCGCTGTTGCCCACGCAGGCGATCGTGGCGTACAGGGCCGTTCGTTTGGACATCTCGTACTGGTAGCCGAATGCCAGCTTGCGGGCCTGCGGATTGCCGCTGGCATCGGTCTCGTACCGCGAATACGCGAGCTTGAGGAGGTGCGGACCGAAAGGAGCCGTGGCACCCAGGATCCAGCCCTTGCCGTGCAACGAGGCGTTTTTGTCGCGCGACAGGCCGCCGAACACTCTCACGAACCGTGCGTCATAGGTGACGGTGGCGTTGCTCTGGTGCACATCGCCGACGGCATACCGGGTCCGACCCGTTGCCACTGCCGCAGTGAAGGGGCCATTCGCCAAGCCGACACGCAACCCGTAGCCGTTGCCGTCATCCTTGTTCGCCACATTGCTTGCGTTCTCCCCTAGGTAGTAGGCCGCATGGACGAAGAGGCCGAACGGCAGCCCTTGCGGCGTGAAGTAGTGGACAGAATTGGAAGCCCGGATGAAGGTGATTCCGGTGATGGCGCTCGTGAAAGTGGTCGAAGCGCCGACACCTGTGTTGTTCAGCGGATCCGCTTGCGCAATGTTGTAGTACTGCGGAAGGAAGTCCCGACCGGCGCGAATCTCGCCGAAGGGCCCCAGGAACGACACCGTTGACCTGCGGTTGAATGTCATGAGTTGTGCCGCCCCGGCAGGTGCAGCGCCACTGGCCTGGTTGTTGGTGTTGCTGCCGGTACCAGTGCCGTTGTCGGGGAACAGCTGGGATTCCAGCCAGAATCCGGCCGCCAAGCCGCCTCCGAGATCTTCGAGACCGCGAAACCCGAGGCGTGCGGCCGTGATGCCGTTCGCACCGAGTTGCTTGCGGCTGGCGATCGATCCGGTGCCGTACTGCAGCGTGGTATCGATGATGCCAAAGACGGTCAGAGAGGACTGGGCCGCAACGAGGTTGCTGCCACCGAGAACGGCCAAGGCGATCAAGGGCTTTTTCATGCGTCGATTTCCGATAGTGGAGGAAGTGGTTCGCTTCGACAGCGGTGCAAGGTCTCCGTGTTCGGCAGGCTTTCTCTCGATATAGGCAACGTCGATAGCGACGTTGACATATAGTACTTATTTGTCTTGTTTGCTTGCGTCCGGGGAAACCACTACCGGACCTCGAGATCTCTTGAACGCTCGCGGCGCACGAGCCGCGATTCGGCCGATGCAGGCGGCCGCGCGCCTTACGACAACAGCAGCCCCCCGCCTTCGACCAGCATGAGCTGACCGGTCACCCGCCGTGCCTCGGGCGACGCGAAGAAGGCCACCGCGGTGGCGATGTCCACCGGCTCGTTCTTGCCCAGGGGGATTAGGACGTCGCGGCGGCGCTTCTCTTCGCCGACCTGGAGATCGATCGCGCCGCCGGTGTGCGCCAGGTTGGTCTCGGTCGACGTGGGGCCCGGCCCGACGCAGTTCACCGTGATGCCGTGTTCGGCCAGTTCCAGCGCGGCCGCCTTCATCAGCATGGGAATCGCCGACTTGCTGGTGCAATAGGCCGCAGCGCGCTTGTACGGCTTTGCCGCCGCGGTGGACGCGATCGCGACGAAGCGCCCGCCACGGCCTCCGGCGATCATCGCGCTGGCGGCTTCCTGCAGGCAGAACAGGTTGCCCCGCACGTTGATGTGCATGTAGGTGTCCCAGTCCTCGGCCGTCAGCTCCCTCAAGGGCTTCATCACCTTCGACCAACCGGCATTGTTCACGAAGATGTCGAGCGATCCGAAGCGACGGACCGTCTCCTGCACGGCCTCGGCGACGCTGACGCGGTTGGTCACGTCCAGCGACGTGGCGGCCACCTGCGCGCCCGTAGCGGCCAGCTCGGCGGCGGTGGCATGCACCCGGTCGTTGACGTCCGTGAGCATCACGTGCGCGCCTCGGCGCGCGAGCTCTTCGCTGATGGCCCGGCCCAGGCCATAGCTTGCGCCGGTGACCAGGGCGACCTGGCCGGAAAGTGGAAGGGGGATGTTTGCCATGTTGTCCTCTTGCAAAAACAGTAAAAAATGTAGTCTTCGTAAATAACGTAGTCAACGAAGTTGACGTATTGTTGATCATTGACTAGACTGCTTGCAAGCATTTCGAAAGCACGCAAGGAGACACTCATGCCCACCATCACGTTCGTCCTCAAGGACGGCACCCGCCAGGATGTCCAGGCCGCGATCGGGACTTCCATCATGAAGGCGGCACTGGACCACGGCGTGACGGGCATCGAAGCCGAGTGCGGCGGCTGCCTGACCTGCGCCACCTGCCATTCCTACATCGACTCCGAGTGGATCGACCGGCTGCCCGCACGCAGACCGGAGGAAGACGTCATGGTGGAGTGCGCGATGGACGTGCGCCCGACCAGCCGGCTGACGTGCCAGATCCCGTTCACCGAGGATCTGGACGGCATCGTCGTGCACATCCCCCAGTCCCAGATCTGAGGCGGCCATGCAGCACTTCGACGTCGTTGTGGTCGGCGCGGGCCAGGCGGGGGCGCAGCTGGCGATCAGCCTGCGCGAGAAGGGCTTCGCCGGCACGCTGGCCCTCTTGGGCGACGAGCCGGATCTGCCCTACGAGCGTCCTCCGCTGTCCAAGGCCTACCTTTCCGGCGAGGTGGACCAGGCCAGCCTGGCGTTGCGACCGGCTGCCTTCTGGGCCGACCATCACGTGGCGCTGCTGCTGGGCGAGCGGGCCACCGCCATCGACCCGGCAGGGCACGCGCTGCGCTGCGAGTCGGGCCGCGTCCTAAACTATGGATCCCTTGCGTGGACGGCGGGCGGCCGCGCCCGTGAGTTGGAATGCCCCGGCGCCCAGCTCGCGGGCGTGCATGTCGTTCGCACGCGTGCGCACGTGGACGCCCTGCGCGATGCATGCGCGGGTGCGCGGCGCGCCGTCATCATCGGCGGGGGCTACATCGGGCTCGAGACCGCTGCCGTGCTGGCCAAGGCCGGCTGCGAGGTGGTGGTGCTCGAGGCGGCCGAGCGCGTGCTGGCGCGCGTCACGTCCCCGGCCGTCTCGGCCTTCTTCGAGACCGAGCACCGCAAGCACGGCGTGCAGGTGCGCACGGGGTGCAGCGTGGTGGCGCTTGCGGGCGATGATCGCGTGCGCGAGGTGGTCCTGAGCGACGGCACATGTGTGCCGGCCGACCTGGTGATCGTAGGGATCGGCCTGGTGCCGGAAGTCGACGTGCTGCGCATGGCCGGCGCGCGCTGCGGCAACGGCGTGGAAGTCGACGGGCGCTGCCGAACGACCCTGCCGGACGTATATGCGGCGGGTGACTGCGCCAGCCATGTGAACCGCTTTGCCAGCGGCGCTCGCGTGCGGCTGGAGTCCGTGCAGAACGCCAATGACCAGGCTCGCGTGGCGGCCGCCAACCTGGCCGGCGTGCCAACCGAGTACTCGGCGGTTCCCTGGTTCTGGTCGCAGCAGTACGACCTCAAGCTGCAGACGGTGGGTCTGCTCGCCGGCCACGACGAGGCCGTGCAGCGAGGTTCCCCCGGCAGCCGCAGCTTCAGCGTGGTGTACCTGCGCGGCGGCCAAGTGGTAGCGCTGGATTGCATCAACGCGCCGCGCGACTTCGTGCTGGGCAAGAAGCTGGTCACGGTAGGCGCGCAGGCCGGTGCCGCCGATCTCGCCGATCCTGCGCACGATCTCGCGAAGATCGCGGCCCGCTTGGCCTGAGCGCCTGATCGAGACGCTATGCGAATCGTCGTGCGCCGGCTGCTGGGCGCCATCTCGATCATCCTGCCGATCACCGTTCTCGCCTTCGTGATGGTCGAGCTGATCCCCAGCAACGTGGCGCACGTCCTGGCCGGTGACGACGCGTCGCCGGACTACGTCCGCCGCATCGGGCGCGGCTCATGACGCGGCCTCCGGTTGCATGGGCGGGTACAGCACCGTGCACAGCAGGTCGACGCCCAAGTTCACCACGACTACGTCACTCCCTGCGGCACGCCGAGCGCCAGGGCCAGCACGCGAGCTGGGGCTGGGGCTGGACCGCCCGCGCCCGAACGCTACCTGTGGTCGTCAGCAGGCGCTCAGCGCCGGAGCGCGGAGCACGATGGCACGCCCGCGACGCCTGCCAAGCCCATGACGCCTGCCGCGACGGTGACGAGCCCGACCTGGTGGCGGCGCTGCCGCCGCGAAGGCTTGGGGGTGGCCGGCCAGCGCCGACGGGGGCCGAGTGAAACCGTAGCCGGCGGAGCCAACCCGCTCGACGTCGGGGCCAGGAACGGCCGCCATTTCAATCTCCCTGGTCAGCAGTGCGTTGACACGTGCGGCATCCTGCAGGAAGCGGAGCTCCAGGCGAGCCAGCTTCACCACGCCGGGGTCCCAATAGCCGGCCCACCGCTTGTACACGGCGCGAGATCCGCGCACGTACCGGGTCAGGCGGAACATGCCGCTACCTGCCGGCCTGGTGCCCAGGTCCGGGCTGCCCAGCGCTTGCGGGCTGATCATGGCGCCGCCGCGCCCGGACAGCTTGGCGGGCAGCATGGAGTTAGGTCTCGTGAGATCGAAGCGCACGGTGAACGGATCGACCACCGTCGCGGACGCGATGTCGGCCAGCTCACACTTGACCGTGGAGCCCTGCAGGCGCTGCCCGCGCTCGACGTTGGCCTTGACCTCGCTCGCGTCGAACGCGGCCCGTCCTGGAACTTCACGTCGCGGCGCTGCTTGAACAAGAAAGACTTGAAGTCGGCCGACGTCTTCCACGACTCCGCCAGGCCGGAACGAAACTCTGCGTTGGGCATCATGTGCACCAACATGTCGTATACCGGGAACGGATAGTCCTTGGTCGCGCATGGAATCGGTCCTGTGCGGATCCCAGCTCACGACGTCGTAGTCGATTCCGAAGCGCAGGCGACCATTCCGGTCCAGGCGCACGGCTGCGGGCGCCGATTGGGCATTCACGTGGGCGCTGCCCATGCCGACCCAGCACAGGGCCACCTGTGCGTTGAAGGCACCCAAGACGGAGAGAAACTTCTTGTCTTCATGGCTCGCCTCCGGGAACGGGGGGATTGATCTGGTCGCGGATCGTCTGGCGATCGTAGTACACGCGTTCCTCCACCAGCTTGTCGCCCTCGAAGACGAACACGGCAATGCCCCGCACGTCGATCGGCCGGCCATTGGGGCCGATGTCGTTCCAGGTGCCGGTGTGTGGGCCGCGCGTGCGCGTTTCGACGATCACCGCGTCGTCGGCGTAGTGGAACGCGATGCCTTCGACGAAGCAGTCGGGCAGCGCAGCCTTCAGACTGTGCACGTGCCGGCGGACTTCCTCCGCGCCATCGCGGACCGCGCTCGCGGACACTAGGTCGTAGCGCGGGCGATGAAAGGTGGCAAGCAGCGCATCGGCGTCGCCGGCGTTCTCGACCGTCATGTGGCGCAACACGACTTCCTCGCGCGCCTTGCGCAGTTCTTCGCGGGTCATTGCGGCTCCATGCCGGCCACCTTGACCATCTCCCGCCACATCGAGGCCTCTCGTTCGATCAGCGCGCTCATTTCTGCCGGGGTCGTAAGGAAGGGGTACATGCCGTTATTGCTGTACGAGGGCTGCACTTCCTGTGTGCGCGCCGCCTTGCTGACCAGTGCGCGGAGCTTCTCCACCACGGGCATCGGCGTGCCGGCCGGCGCCAGCATCATCAGCGTGAAGCCGACCGAATCCATGCCCTTGACGCCGCTTTCCTCGAGTGTCGGGAGATCAGGCGCCAGGGCGGTGCGCTTGGCGTCGGCCACGGCGATGGCACGAAGCCTGCCGTCCGCTGTCTGGCGCAGCGCGGTCATGTCCGTAAACATCATGTTGATCTGGCCGGAGATGAGGTCCGGGATGGCCTGGGTTGAACTCTTGTAGGGGACCCGGGTGAGCTGGATGCCTGCGGTCCGTTGAAACAACTCGCCGGCCACTCGGGTCCCCGCGGAGGCTTCGGCATAGGTCAGCTTGCCCGGCTCCTTCCTGGCCAGGGCGATCAATTCCTGGACCGTCTTCGCGGGCACGGCGGCGTTGACCAGGAGCACGAGCGGCCCCTTGGCTAGCGTGGTCACCGGCTGGAAATCCTTCACCGGGTCGTAGGGCAGCTTCTTGAACAGGAAGCGGTTGGACGTGAAGGTCGACCCGCCCGTGACCAGGATCGTGTAGCCGTCGGGCTGCGCGCGGGCCACGGGCTGGGCCGCGAGGAAGGTGCCGGCCCCGGGCTTGCCCTCGACGACCACGGTGGCGCCGCTCTCGCGGGTGATTTCCTGGGCCAGGGCGCGAACCAGTGCATCGGGTCCATTGCCCGGCGCGAAGGCGGTGATGAGGGTGATCGGCCGCGAAGGGTAGGTGCCCTGCGCCTGCGCGCAGGGCAACAGGGCGAGGGCGCACAGGCCCGCGGCGATCAGGTGTCCGAAAGCGTTCATGGTGTGGCTGCCTTCACTGTGGTTCTATGCCGGCCGCCTTGATGAGCCGGCCCCATTCGCGCGTCTCTTCATTCTGCAGCTGCGCCAACTTCCTGAGCGGCACGAAGTAGGCGTAGGTCCCGCCGGCCCGATGCACCCGCTGCACCTCGGGCGCTTCGCCGGCCTTCGCCAGCAGTGCCGCGAGCTTCTCGTTGATCGCAGCGGGCGTGCCGGCGGGGGTGTATGCGCCCAGCAGAAGGTCACCGTGGCGCCGGGCAGTCCGCTCTCATCGAGGGTAGGGATGTGCGGCAGGAGCGGGTAGCGCCTGGTGTCAGTCCAGCCGAGCACACGCAGACTGCCGTCCGCGGCGTACTTCATCGCGCTGATGTCGATGAACACCATGTCCAGACGGCCGGCCACCAGGTCGGGCAGGGCCAGTGTGCCGCTGCGATAGGGCACGCGGTAGAACTTGACGCCGGCCTTCTGCTGGATGATCTCGGCCAGGATGCGCGTGATTGGGCTGGAATCGGCGAACGTAATCTGCTCCGGCTTCTCCCTGGCAAGCTGGATCAGCTCGGGGATTGAGGCGGCATGCACTGTCTTCGGATTGACGGCCCATAGCCAGGCGCCCTTGGAGATCGTGCTCACGGGCTCGAAGCTCTTTACCGGGTCGTACCCGAGCGTCCTGAACAGGTGCGGGTTCACCGTCATGGCGGCATTCCCGGTGATCAGGATGGTGTGCCCATCCGGCCGGGCATGGGCCACCGCCTGCGCCGCCAGCTGCATGTTGGCGCCCGGCTTGTTCTCCACGATCACCGGCTGGCCGGCCAAGGCGCCCAATTGCTGGGCCAGCGCGCGCGACAGCACGTCGGGGGGGCTACCGGGCGGGGCCGGCGTGACGAGGGTGATCGTGCGGCTGGGAAAGAGTTGGGCGCTGGCGGCGAGCGAAACGGCCATGGCGACCGAGGCCACGGCCAAGCGCAGAAAGGACTTGCTGTGCATCAGGACGCTACCTTTTAATCTGGAATGGCATAGAGGATGGCGATGAGCGACATTAAAGATAACGTCGATAATGTGGCTAACTTTGTTATCCTATCGCTCCAACCATTCGAGATTCCTTCGGACAAACGCCAATGACTCACTCGAGCCAGCGGCCAATCAGCCAGTTGGCGGCGAGCGCGGGTCGCTTGCTTCCTTCGATCTCGACCGTCACGTCGTACGTGAATAGGAAGAATCCGGCGTCCCGTTCCTCCATGCCGATGAGCGCGAAGGCCGCACGGATGCGCGAGCCGACCGGCACAGGCTGGATGAAGCGAATGCGGTCGAACCCATAGTTCACGCCCATCCGCACGCCTGGCACGTGGCCTATCGCCTCGTGCAGCAGGGTAGTGAGCAGCGACAGGGTCAGCAGGCCATGTGCGATCGTCCCGCGGAAACGTGTAGCCGCCGCGCGTCCGGGATCGGTGTGGATGAAGGCGTGGTCCCCCGTGACGCGTGCGAAGTCGTCGACCAGGGCTTGCGTCACCTGTCGCCACCCGGAGTGCCTGGTCGGGCCGCCGACGGCAGCCCGCAGCGCGCTCTGCGGCTTCACTGCCATGAAAGCCAGAGCTCGGAAACGTTGTTCACCATGCCTGCGTCATGCCGCGGCACGGTTCCCGGCTTGACGTGAAACTCCGGAATACGCGGCAGCCACTCTTCCAGCCAGACCTTGAGTTCGCGCCTGGCCAGGATGGCGCCGGGGCAGCGGTGCGGGCCGTTGCCGAATGCCGCGTGCGGAATCGGGGCGGGCCGCCCGAAGTCCACGGTCATCGGATCAGGAACGGTGTCCTCGTCGAGGCCGAACAGCGCCGTGACGCCCTGGATCTGGTCGCCTGACTTGAGCTGCACGCCCAGGAACTCGATGTCCTGCGTCACCAGCCGCGCCGTGTTGGATACGCCGTGGCGGCGGATCAGTTCCTCGATGGCGTGGGGGATCAAATCGGGGTTCTCACGCAACTGCTTCACGTGGCCAGGGTGGCGCGCCAGGAAGAGGGCGATGAAGCCCAGCAGGTTCTTCACCGTGTCGAGTCCGCCGCTCAACAGCAGTGTGCACATGCCGACGGCGTGCGATTCCGGGATCGGCTCGCCGTTGATCTTGCCGTGGATGATCTTGGTGATCAGGTCGTCCCTCGGCCGCAGCTTGCGGTCGTCCACGGCCTTCTGAATGTAGGCCTTGAGCGCCAAGCGAGCTTCGTGAATCGACTGTGGCCTGGGCGAACGCACGATTGCATCGGCGTGGGGCATCAGCTGCTCGCGATCCTCCGGAGGCAGCTGCATCATCGTCAGGAACACCACGATCGGCAGCACCTTGGTGAACTCCGAGACGAACTCGCATTCGCCCTGGGGCTTCATCTTGTCGATCAGCTCGACCACGACCTGCCGCACCTTCTCCTCGACCTCGGCGATCACCTTGGGCGAGAACGCCGGGGAGATGAGCATGCGCCAGGGGCCGTGCTCCGGCGGCTCGAAGTCGACCGGCGGCGCGGGGAAGGGCCGGGGATTGTTGGGCACCAGCATGCCCTTCATCGAGAAATGGTCGGTATCCTTCTGGACGGCCTCGATGTCCTTGGCGCGCGTGATCATCCACAGGCCGCCGTTGCGGGGCGTCCAGAAGATCGGCGGCTTCTCCTGCTGCAGCCGCTTCCAAGCCGCGTGCACATCCTCCCTGGCGCCCGGCAGGTCGAAGATGTCCACGTCGTGGACGAGCTCCGGCGGCACGTGGGTCTGCGGCGGTGTCAGCGCGGGAATGTCTCTTACCTGCATGGCGGCCTCAGGCAATTCGGCCGACGAGGTGCCCCACGGCGAACATGCCGCCGGCCTGCTCAAGGATCTGCAGCGTGCCGGAGGCAGGCGATTCGATGTCCATGACGGACTTCTCGCTTTCGATGGAGTAGAGGACATCACCTTCCTTCACGGTAGCGCCGTCTGCGGCCGCCCATTCGACAAGCTGCACTTCTGCGACCGCGTCGCCCGCGGCGGGAATCTTCAGTTCGATCATTGCGTCATCTCCTTTGCGGCGCAGACGATGGCCTCGGCGCCTTGGTAGTGAAGGCCAAGCAGGCCGGTGTGTTTCGGAACGGGTGCGTAGGCGCCGGCGACGCGGGCCACCGGGGCAGCAAGCACGCCGAACAGCTCGCGGTGCAGGAAGGCAGCGATCTCTGCAGCGGGCCCCATGAAGTCGGTGGCGCGGTGGGCCACGACGGCGCGGCGGGTCTTGCGAACCGATTCGAGCAGCGTCTGGCCGTCCAGCGGCACCAGGCTGCGCAGGTCGATCACCTCGGCCGAGATGCCCTCGGCCGCCAGCGCATCGGCGGCCTTGAGCGCGTCGGCCACCGTGGGGCCGTAGGAGATCAGCGTGACGTCCTTGCCTTCGCGCTTCACCGCGGCCAGGCCCAGGGGAATGCGGTAGTCGCCTTCCGGCATCTCGCCCGGCGTGAACAACGTCAGCATGGAGTGGATGAAGACGCAAGGGTCCGGGTCGAAGATGCAGGACAGCAGCAGCCCCTTGGCATCTGTCGGGTTGCTGGGGTAGCACACCTTCAGGCCGGGCGTGTGCATGAGCCAGGCTTCGCTTGAGTGGGAGTGCTGCGCACCGTTGCCCGCGCCGACCAGGGTCATCATGGTCATGGGCACGGAGGTCTGGCCGCCGCTCATGAAGCGGGCCTTGGGCGCGTGATTGACCATCATGTCCATGGCCACCGGCAGAAAGTCCATCATCAGCAGCTCGCCGACCGGCTTCATGCCCGCGAGGGCTGCGCCGACGCAGGCACCGAAGATGCCCTGCTCGGCAATGGGCGTGGAGCGCACGCGGCTGCCAAAGCGGGTCGACAGGCCCTTGCTGATCCCGACGACGCCGCTGGCGGGGTCGGCGATGTCCTCACCGAGCATGATGACGCCGTCGTCCTGCGCCATGGCGATGTGCAGGGCATCGTTGAAGGCGTCCCGCATCGATGCCTTGCGCATCGTTCCCGTAGTGAGGGCGGGCGCCGACGGGCGCACCAGCGCGATCGGCGTGAAGGCCGCATCAGCGTACACGTCCTTGGTCAAGTCGGCCGTCGTGAACGGCGCCATCGGCGTCTCGAGCACGAAGGCGATGTCGCGCTCGACCTCCTCGGCGACGCCGGCGTCGAGGTCGGCCACTTCGCCCTCGGTGGCAAGACCTTCCTCGACCAGGCGACTGCGCAGCGCGGCGACCGGGTCCCGCGCCTTCTCTGCGGCGAGCTCCGCAGCGTTCATGTAGGCGCCGGCATCCGCGAAGTAGTGCCCGCCGAGCCGATAGGTCTTCGACTCGATGAAGGTGGGGCCCTCGCCCTTGCGGGCGCGCGCGATGGCTTCCGCGAATGCCGCATCCAGGGCGACCGGGTCGTGCCCATTCACCGTGATGCCCGGCATCCTGTAGCCGGCGGCGCGCTCGCTCAGGTTCTCGAGCACCGAGTACATGGATTGCGGCGTCGACTCGGCCCAGCCGTTGTTGTGGCAGACGAAGAGGACCGGGAGCTTCCACAGCGAGGCGAACAGCATGGCCTCGTGCACCGAGCCGATGCTGGTGGCGCCGTCGCCGAAGCTCACGGTCACGACCTTGCCGTTGCCCTGCAGCTGCGAGGCGAGCGCCAGGCCGACGCCCAGGGTCGAGCTGGAGCCGACGATGCCGGTGGTCATCATCAGGCCCAGGTCCGGCCGGGCCAGGCCCATCCCCCCGCCCTTGCCGCCGCAGGTGCCGGCGGAATGGCCGATGCACTCGGCGAGCATCTGCCGCAGCGGAAGGCCGCGGGCGAGGATGTCCGCCATGCCGCGGTAGATGGTCACCATCTGGTCCTGCGGGCCCAGGCGGCCCACCAGGACCGATGGCGCCAATTCCTGCCCGGAGACCGGGTAGAAGCTGAAGGAAATGCGGCCGGCCCGCAATTGCTTGCCGATGGCCTGTTCGGCCTGGCGGATCAGGGCGACGCGGCGGTAGATGGCCTTCATGGCCTGCGCGTCCAGCGGTGCGAGCAGATCGGGGGAGCTCAAGGTGTTGCCTCCAGTGTCCTGAATCGGGGGGAAATGCCCCCGTACTTATGTCAACTACGATAACATAGCTATCGAAGTTTGCTAAATTATGAACAAACCCGCCGACAAACACAAGCCTCGGCGCCGACCTACAGAAGGAGACAAGCCATGGCAGACACCGAAGCCGAAGCCGCCAAGCAGCCGACTATCCTGGCGTGGCTCAAGCAGGACACGCGCACCGCGCCCGAGGCCTATGCGCGGCGCTCGGACCAGGATTTCGGGACCGACGACCTGCCGGTCGAACGCTACGTTTCTCGAAGCTTCCACGAGCGAGAGATGGCCATGCTGTGGCCGCGCGCATGGCAGATGGCCTGCCACGAAAGCGAGATCCCCGAGGTCGGCGACCACGCCGCCTACGAAATTGGTAACCGCTCGTTCATCGTCGTGCGTGCCGCGCCCGACGACATCCGCGCGTATCCCAACGCATGCCTGCACCGGGGCATGCAGCTCGTCGACGGACGAGGCAACGCCCCGGCGTTCGCCTGCCGCTTCCATGGCTGGACCTGGAATCTCGATGGCAGCCTGCGCCGCATTACCGAGTCCTGGGACTTCCCTCAAACCAAGTGCCGCCATCTCGACCTGCCCCAGGCCAAGGTGGGGCGCTGGGGCGGCTTCGTCTTCATCAACCCGGACCCGGACGCCCCGCCTTTCGAGACCTACGTCGGCGAGCTGTCGCAGCACTTCACGTCCGCGCCGCTGGAGAACCGTCGCATCGCCGGCCACTTCGAGCGGGTGATGCCGGCCAACTGGAAAGTAGCGATGGAGGCCTTCCTGGAGTCGTACCACGTGCACCCGACGCATCCGCAGGCGGTGCCCGTGTCCGAGTACGCCGAGACTCAGTACGACATCTACGGCGACAACGTGAGCCGCCTGGCCACCGTGTCCATCGCGCCGGCTTCCGGTGTCACGCGCAAGATGTCGGCGCAGGAATTCGCGGACTATGCGGCCCGGACGACCGGCCGCGAACCCGTGCAGCTGGCGGAAGGTCAGACCTATCGCCAAGCGCTTGCCGAGCGGCGCCGCCAAGAGGTCAAGGCGCAAGGCCAGCCGGTGGACCACCTCACCGACGTCGAGATGCTCGATGCCGTCGAGTACTTCCTGTTTCCGAACTTCCTGCCCTGGCACGGCTTCGGCTTGCCGATCGTCTACCGCTTTCGGCCCAACGGTGACCGGCACGAGACCTCCATCATGGACCTCTACCTGCTGGCGCCCCGCGACCTGTCCGAGCCGATGCCGCCCGCGCCGGCCAAGACCGTGATTCCGGCGGAAGCGAAGTTCGCCGACAGCCCCATGGGCCGCCTAGGCGCCATCTTCGATCAGGACTACGTCAACATCCAGAACGTCTGGAAGGGCTTGCAGTCCACCGTCAGCAAGGGTGTGATCCTGGGCCGCTACCAGGAGTCGCGCATCCGGCACTATCACAAGCGGATCGACGATTTCCTTGCCGGACGCAGCTGATGAGCACGTCACGGACGATCTCGATCCGCGCCTCCAACTCAATGGGCCAACTAGACAAGGAGAACGCCTGATGGCGCCAGACGAACAGACATTGAAGCGCCGCGCCGAGGTGCGCGAAGCAGTCCTTGGCCCTGCCGGGGCTCCTGCGTCGTACTCGACGCCACCTAGCACGCTTGCCGCGCCCTTGTTGGAGTGGTCGGAGTCAGCCGTCTGGGACTTGTGGTCGCGTCCAGGGCTGCCTCTGCGCGATCGCTCGCTGGTGACGATCACAGCACTGGCCATCCAGGGCCGCGCCGACCAACTCGAGATCCACTTGCGCGCCGCCGCCCGCATTGGCTGGACGCAGGAGCAGATCGCCGAATGGATCAACCACCTAGCCCTATATGGTGGTATCGCAACAGCCGCAGCCGCCTTGTCCGTTGCACAGAAAGTAGCCAAGACGAGCTGAGCGCCGCGATGGCGGCCTTGCGGGCGCTCCGAGGGCAAAATTCCCTCCGAGCGCGGGGGATATTCACAATTCCAGCGGCTGCTAGATATGCCGCTTGAACGCGGCAAACAGCTGTGCCCCAACCGCACCGTCTACCGCGCGGTAGTCGGGCGAGGCCGTGACGTTCATGCGCGTTTCAGCGGTTGCGGTTCCTGGTCGGCGAGCCGGCGAACTTGGTTGCCGTCGTTGCGCCGGCCCTTCAGCAATTCGCCGAGGACTTCCTCGGAGTACCCGGCCGGATTGCCGAACACATGCGCGGTACCGAAGAAGTTGACGCCGAGTTCGAAGGCCTTGTTGACGACCCGGCGCGACGCCTCGCGGTCGATTGCCCAGCCAAAATTGTTTCAGCCGAGGCCGACCACCGAAGCCCGAAGGCCCGAGCGGTCGGGGATCGGCTCACGTCCCACGGGCGATGCGTGTTCCCAGAACTCGATGAACGTATTTCCGGCCTGGAGCATGACCGAGCGGCGCGGGAGCCGGCGAGGCCGACGACCACGTCGATGTCGCCGCTGCCCTCGATCGTCACGTCGATGGCCTGCGGGAGGTCCAGCGCAGGTCGCGGTAGAACCCCAGCAGGCGCTCGACGTCGCGGGTCGAGAAGGAAAGGTGGTGGACGGCGCGGATCATCGTGAGATCGCCCTAGGCCTTGCGCATGTTGGACGGCCCCCAATACGCCAGGTACCGGCAGATCTTGCCCTGGTCGTCGAAGGTGGTCGTCGTGATGACGTCGATTGCGAAGCCCGGGATACGTGCCAGCACTGGCGTGGCGATGGTGTCGCCGTGGCCGCCTCGCATCGGCCCGGTGATCTCCAGTTGCGCACCGCGCGAGACGACGCCCTCGTAGAACTCGCGCAGCGCCCCGGTACCCCGGAATTCGCGATCCCCACGGCCGGTCGGGTCCTGCACCAGCGCATTGGGCGCGTACAGCGACAGTATTGCTTCGACGTCGCGTGCATTGACCGCGGCGATGTAGCGGCGCGCGATGCCGCAACGTGCTTCGAACTGTTCATCCTGGCTCATGGGATTCCTCATTCAGGCTCGTTGGCTTACCGGAAAGCGAGTTCATGCAGGTCATCGCGGCTGCAATAGGTTCGCGGCTTCGCGGTACCGCAGCTCCTCCGCCTCCATCATCTTCTGCGTTTCCGGCGGGGAGGTCAGGATCGGCGACATGGCAGCCTTGTCGAGTTGCTCCAGCGCCTCGGGGTTGGAGAGGGCCTGCTTCACGTCGGCCTGAATGCGCGCGGCGAGCGCCGCAGGCATGCCCCTAGGGCCGTACAGGCCGATCCAGAAGCTGGCCTCGAAGGGGATGCCCTGCTCCTTCATGGTGGGCGTGTTCGGCAGCCGAGGGTCGCGCTTGTCCCCGGCCACCCCGAGGGCGATCAGGCGACCGCTATCCACAAACGGCTTGATGGCCTGGACGACCGTGATGTACATGTCCATCTGCCCGCCAGCCAGTTGCTGGATGGCATGCGAGGAGCTGTTGTAGGGCACGAGCGAGACAGGCGCCTTGGCAATTCGCTCGAATAGCCAGACCGAATCGAGATGGCTCAAGGTCATGGCGAGGACGCCCGAGTTAAGGGCACCCGGGTTCTTGTCGGCGTAGGCGACGAGTTCGGCCATCGACCTGACCTTGCCCGCGACCGGCGCCGCCAGCACGAGCGGCCCTCCCGCCAGAGCCGTGATAGGGACCACGCCTTCCTTCGGCTTGAAGGTGGACTCCTTGTTGAGAATGGGGAAGGTGAGCACGTTGGTGGCCAGCACCATCGCGTGTCCGTCCGGCTCCGCCTTGGAAGCGGCCGTGACGCCGATCAGGCCGCCTGCACCCGGCTTGTTCTCCACGATGACTGTCTGTTTCCAAAGCCTGGACAACTGCGTGCCGAGCAGACGCGCAACCGCATCGTTCGGGCCGCCCGCTGCGAACGGCACGATCAGGGTGACGGGCTTTGTGGGTGTGAACTCGGACGCGCTTGCCGCCGGTGCGGCGACGAGGGAGAGGGCGAGCAGGGAGGCGCAGGCGGCGCGTTCGAGGAAGGAAAACGATCGCAAGGACTTGTCTCCGGAAACGGTGGTGTTATGATTGATCAACGTAGTAAATGAAGTTATCTAAATTAATTCATAGTGGATCGACATCGTCAAGAGGAAAAGCGCAGGCGCGGTGCCCGCTGCCCTGGACTGCGATGCACTCGACGCACTGGCAGGCCTGAGCTCACTGAGCATGACAACGAGCAATACCCTCCGGATCGACGTCGAGGACGATGTCCGAGTCCAAAAGCTGTCCCACGTTGTCGCGGATCGATTGCGCAACCAGATCGTTCACGGCCAGCGCCTGCCCGGCGACAAGCTCCCTTCGGAAACCGAGTTGCTTCAGCAGTTCAAGGTCTCGCGGCCGACGATCCGCGAGGCGCTGCGCATCCTGGAGGTCGAATCGCTGATCGCCATGGGGCGCGGCACGCGTTCAGGCGCGACGGTGTTGGCGCCATCGGTGGAGCGGGTGGCGCAATACTCGGCCATGGTGCTGTCAAATAGCGACACGACCGTTCTCGAGTTGCACGAGGCGCGACTCGTGCTGGAGCCTGCCGTCGTCCTGCAGCTCTCGCGTAAGCGCGACTGCGTGCTGCTCGACCGTCTGCAGCAACTGCTGGACGACGGGACGGCGGCGCTTTCTGCGGATGAGCATTCCACCGCCGTGCGTCATTTCAACGCGTTCCATGCCGCGCTGGTTCAGGCCTCCAGCAACCGCGCCGTCAGTCTGGTGCTCGAGATCCTCAAGGACCTGTCGGAACACTCGGTCGACGTGCTCGCCGAGTCCAGCGGGGACGACAAAGGCGCCCTCCGAACCAATCTTCAGAAAACGCACTCGGCCTATCAGCAGCTGGTGCACCTCATGCGCGAAGGCAAGGATGACGAGGCCTATGCTTTCTGGCGCAAGTACATGGAGCGCGCCCAGACCTACCTGCAGAAGACGGGTCTGGGCGAGCGCAGGATCCAGCACCGTTTCTGAAGACCACTCGAATGACAGCTACCGACGCCGACGACCTGCTGGTCGACCTTGCCGAGGGCATCGCCACGTTGACTCTCAATCGGCCGCACATGCGCAATGCAGTCGACCCGGCCTACCTGCGACGCATGATCGACGCGGTGCGGTCGCTTGACGACGATCCCGCCGTACGGGTGATCGTGCTGCGCGGCAGCGGCAAGAGCTTCTGCGCGGGAGGGACGCTGGATTTTCTGCGCAGCTTGCCAGACATGGACGATGCGCAGCTCCGCGACTCTGTCTACGAGTGCTTCCAGGGCATCACGCGCACGCTGCATCAGTGCCGCAAGCCGACGATCGTTTCAGCTCAAGGCGCGGTAGTCGGTGCGGCTTGCGAGATGGCGGCTGCGTGCGACTTCCGGATCGTGAGCGAAGACGCGTTCTTCCTGGAGAATTGGGTCGACCTAGGCCTGATCCCGCCTCTGGGCGGGCTGTTCCTGCTGCCGCGCCTGGTGGGCCTGGGCAAGGCGAACGAGATGGTCATGCTCGGTGAGCGCGTGCCCGCGGCCGAGGCCAAGGCACTCGGTCTGGCGAACCGGGTCGTGCCGCTGGTCGCGCTGGAGGCCGAAACGCGCCGCTTTGCGGAAGGACTCGCCGCGAAGTCCGCCAACGCACTGCGCGTGATCAAGCAGGGCCTGCGGCGAGGGCAGGAGAACTCCATCGCGGGCGAGTGGGAGTTCAACGTGCACGCGCAACTGGGCCTGATCCGCGGGCCGGACTTCCAGCGCTTCGTCGAAAGCTTGGACGGGTAAAGCGCACGGCCCTACCGGCCGGTGAACAGCGGTTTGCGCTTGTCGAGAAACGCAGCCACCCCGCCCTGGAAATCCTCGGTCCGGGTGCATGCCTTGAAGGCTTCCCGCTCGGCGTGCAACTGGTCGGCCAGCGGGGTCTCGAAGGATGCTCGCATTAACCGCCGGATCTGGCCGTAGGCGCGAGTCGCGCCCGATGCCAGCCTCTGGGCGAGCGCGAGGGTTTCGGCCTCCAGCGCGTCCGCCCGGACGACGAGATTCACGATACCCAGCCGCAGGGCTTCAGCGGCGTCGAAGGGCTCGCTCAGCAGAGCCAGCTCGAGCGCCTTGCGCAGCCCCACGATGCGCGGCAAGCTCCAGGTGCCCGAGAGGTCGCAGCAGGTGCCGAGGTTCGAGTACGCCAGGTTGAAGCGGGTGCCTTCGGCGGCAATCGCCAGGTCGCATCCCAGTGACAGGCTGAGGCTGCCGCCTGCCACCACGCCATGCAGGCTGGCGACGACCGGCGCGTCGAGCTGGCCGAGCAGGCCCATGGCCACGTTCATCTCCCCGATGAGTTCGTCGATCACAGGCTCGGGGTCGTCACGCATGCTGGCGACGTCGCCGCCAGAGCCGAAGCAGCGCCCATTGCCGCGAAGAACCACGACACGAAGGCCGCGATCGCTGGCCAGTTCCTCGCAGATCTGGCGGAACCGGCGAGCGGTGGTGACGTCGATGGCGTTCATGGCCTCGGGACGATCGAACACGACATGGGCGATGCCTGACCCGTCCCGGGCCAGGACGATGCTCTTGGAGGGGGGCATGTTCATCTGAATTAGATTGCGAAGTTAGCTTTGTTATTGTGATGCAGGAAGTTGGCACAATACAAGTCACAACGTTAAGCCCGAGGACTGACTGGATCATGGCATCCCCCTACAAGACACAAGACGCGGACGACGACATCCGGGTGCAGAAGCTTTCCCACGCGGTGGCGCAGCGCCTGCGGTCGCAGATCGTGGCCGGCGACCGCAAGCCCGGGGACAAGCTGCCGCCGGAAACCGAACTGCTTGAGCAATTCAAGGTGTCACGCCCGACGGTGCGGGAGGCGCTGCGCATCCTGGAAGTGGAGTCACTGATCACCATGGGCCGTGGCGCGCGCTCGGGCGCCACTGTGCTTGCCCCCTCGCCCGAGCGTGCCTCTGCGTATGCGGCCATGGTGCTGGCCAGCAACGGCACGACGCTTGGCGAACTCCACGAGGCACGCACGTTCATGGAGCCCACGCTGGCGATGCAGCTTGCCAAGAAGCGTGACGCGAAGCTGCTGGAAGCCCTACAGCAGGAGCTGGACCATGCCGCGGTCCAGCTGGCTGCCAGAGACTACAAGGCGGCCATGCGCGCTTTCGGCCAGTTCCACGGCACCATGATTCTCGCCGCGGAAAACCGCGCGCTGAGCCTCGTGCTCTCGATCCTGCGTGACCTGTCCACACAATCGAGCATCGAGTACTACGCCCAATCGTCGAGCCTGCTGGCGGAGGACGCGCCTCGCGACCAGTCGCTGAAGGTGCAGCTCCAGAAGACCCTCAAGGCCTACCAGGAGCTGGTGGAACTGATCCGCCTGGGCAAGCCCCAGGAGGCGCAGGGCCACTGGCACAAGTACATGCTGCAGGCCATGGGCTTCCTGGAGAAGGCGGGATTGGCCGGCCGGCAAGTGCGGCACGATTCTTAGGAAGAAGATAACTTCGATGGCGAAGTCGTTGATGTTCTCTAATGAAGGAGCTATCCTGAGGCTCGTTCGTTTCTTCGCGAGGTCTGCCATGAATAGGTTGTATTTTGTGGTCCTCGACACCTCAGGCCGGGCTTACCCGGCCGTCGAGTACCGCGCGGATGTGATCTGCGCCGATTCAGGAGCCGGAGGGATCACCCCGAACCGGCGCTTCGTGAAACTGCTGGGCCCGGGCGAGCAGTTGCGCGATGCCGGCGACGGGACCTTCGAAGGTGCGACCGACGGCTGCACCTACTTCCGGTCGCCGGCTGTCCATTGACGGAAGCGGTCCGCTGGCGTTACCCGTCGATCTCCTTCGTCCAGGCACGTAGCGTGCACGTGCGGCGGCGGGAAAGGTCGCGAGCATCCTCGCACGTGAAGCATGAATCGCTCTCTCGGCGTCTGGCTACGTGATTTGCCGCAGACGTCGCCCCTGCGGGAATCATCCTTCCGCCTCTTCTATCTGGGTTCGGTCGCCACCGCGCTTGGCTACACCATGCAGGCGACCGTCGCGTCGTGGCTCATGGCGACACTGACGCCGTCGACGCTCACGGTGGCACTGGTCCAGACGGCAAGCACTGCGCCGACCTTGCTGTTTGGATTGATCGCGGGCTCGCTGGCGGACATCATCGAGCGCAGGAAAGTTGTCCTGATCGCCCAGTTGGAACAACATGCTGCCGGTATGCGGGTAGCGATAGCCGCCTCAGTTCGGCGTGAGCCGGTGTGCGGGCGGACGCCGGCCTTCCTGTCCGGCGGCGGCATCTTGGCGCCGCTACGTTACGGGGGCGCAATCCGACGCCCACCGGCCATGTGTCGCGCGCGCGGCAGCCATGAGCCCTGCCGTCCAATTCGGAAAATGATGCCAACTTAGCGCACAACGCGCATCGGCACCTTGCGAAGCGCGTTGATGAAGATGCCGCGTGCGCGTTCGGGCTCGCCGTCGAGGTCCAGCCGCACTCCGCGCTTGCGCATCTCGTCCAGCAGGATGACCGCTTCCAGCCGCGCGAGGTGATTGCCGATGCACATGTGGGGCCCCGCCGTGCCGAAGGCCGCATGACCGCGCCGGCCACGCGCGCCGATGAACAGGTGCGGGTCTGGGAAGACTTCGGGGTCGCGGTTGGCGGCGCTGAACCACATAACCACCGTGTCGTCCTTCTTGATCGACTTTCCGTGGAGCTCAACGTCCTCGGTGGCGGTGCGTGTCATGTGCATCACGGGAGAGATGATGCGTAGAAATTCGTCCGCAAAATTGCTCATCGTTCCTGCCGGTGCCTCTTCCACTTGACGGCGCACGTCCGGGTCGCTTGCGATCAGCACCAAGGTCTGCGCGATGAGGGTGTGTGTAGTCTCGAAACCGGCGAGCACCAGCGCCGTCACCATGTCGATGAATTCACCGTCGGTGATGGGCTGGCTGTTGAACGACGCGCTCAGCAGCTCGGTTGTCATGTCCACGCCTGGTTCGCGCTCCTTGAGCACGCGCAATTCCCTGGCGTATTGCTTCACGGTGGCCACACCGGCCAATGCCTTCGCCACCCCGATGTCAGGATCCATCCGGCCGAAAATGTCTGTTGCCCAACCGATCAGATTGTGCCGGTCTCTGTCCGGCACTCCCATGATGCTGCAGATCACCTGTCCCGGGAGTTCGGCGGCGATCATCGGAATCATGTCGAAGCGGTCGTGCTTCAGGACGTTGTCGATGATTTGGTCGCAAAGCTCCCGGATCCAGCCCTCGAAGCGCGCAACCACCGCAGGGGAGAAAGCCTTGGCTGCGAACGAGCGCAACCGCGTGTGCCGAGGCGGATCGTTGTAAATAATGTTGTCCCGCATCGCCTGGGCGTGGGATGCAGGCGTCGGGAACTGGTGCCCACGCGTGATCGTGAAGCGGTCAGGGGCCAGTTGAATGTCACGGATGTCGGCGAAGCGTGTCAGGGACCAGACGGTCCCCTGTCCCAACGGATTCTGCTGACCATAAACGGGCTCTTCCGCACGCAGTCGATCGAAGATGTGATGCGGCGGCCCGTCGGCGAAGGTCTTCTCGTTTAGCAGGTCGGGGGCGGGCAGCACGGTGTTCATGAAATTGTCTCCAGTTGGCGAAGGTGCGTACAGTGCAGGGTCGACTTCAAATATATACTACTAATAAGTCCGCTGCAATGAATCGCCAGCTCCCGCTCGGCGAAGGGCGGCCAACATGAATTCACCTGACCCAGCTTTTATTCCCCTGATCGCACAGCGCCGCAAGCGCGCGGATCAGATCGCATCGGCCATCGAAACCGACATCTTGGCCAACCGCTGGGCGGTCGGACAACGAATCGGAAACGAGGCGGAGCTTGCTGAGGTCTACGGCGTCAGCCGCTGGACGCTGCGCGAAGCGGTCGCCATCCTCGAGCAGGGTGGCACCATCGTGACCCGGAGGGGGGCAGGCGGCGGGCTATTCCTGGCCGCGCCTGCACCCGATCTGGTGCGCAACAGCCTAGGTGCTTACCTCGAATCGTCAATCCACCACTTCGAATGCATCGCGCAGACTCGCCTCGCGCTCACCCGTGCAGCGACGCTGGCCATCACCACGGGTATGACGGAGAAGGATCGTATCGCTCTTGCTGCGCTGGTCCTGCGGGCCGAACGAGGGGGCACAGAGGCGATTGAGGCAGCTTCCGCGGCGCGCCAGAGACTGCGGGACCTCGTTGGCAACCGGCCTCTGTCGCTTTTTCTGGGGGTGCTGGCCGATTTCGGAATGCATTCAGCCTGGATGTCGGCACTGGACGACGACACGTTCGTCGCGCTGATCGATCGGCAGGCGATCGCGGTGCGCCGTCACTGTCTTGCCGTGATGGCCAATGACGTCGAGGCAGCAATGAGGGCGGAGGTGGAGGCACTGGGCATAGCGCGCGAGCTTTATGCAGCTTCCAGCTTGTCCGGCCGGTTTCGTAGCAGTCCGAACGCCTTCGAGCGCGCTTACGCGCTGTATGCATCGTCGCGCCCGGCCAAAAAGGCGGAGCGGGTGGCCTGGGCGGTTCGCCGGCAGATCGTCGACGAGCAAATGAACCCCGGCACGAACCTTGGCTCGGAGGAGTTGCTGATGCAGCGCCACGCCGTCGGCCGTCCGGTGCTGCGCGAGGCCATTCGCATACTGGAGCGGCTCGGAATCGTGGAGATGCGACCCGGACGTGCGAGCGGCCTGACCGTCATCGCTCCGGAGCCGGCGTCAGTCGTGTCACTTGCGCGCCAGTACCTAAGAAGCCAGAGCTCCACTGCCGCAGAGTGCGCGCAAGTGGCCGCGGTGCTGCGGCCGATTGAGCGGGGAAATGCGGTCGCGGGCCTGATGCTTGCCATCGTCGAGGATTGACTCAACGGCACGAACCTCGTTAATATACAACTGAATAATGTAATGCCAGAGTCCAACGCGCTTCTGGGTTCAAAAGGAGAAGGTTTGATGGAATATCGCCGGCTGGGTGCAAGCGGCCTCAAGGTGTCCCGCATTTGTCTAGGGGCTATGAGCTACGGCAAAGGAAAGTGGCATTCCGAATGGACGCTGACCGAAGACGAAAGTCTCCCATTTTTTCGCCGCGCCCTCGAGAGCGGCATCAATTTCTTCGACACGGCGGACGGCTACAGTGAAGGCGCCAGCGAGGAGGTTGTGGGCCGAGCAGTGAGGGAGCTGGCTCGCCGCGAGGAGGTCGTGATCGCGACCAAGTTCTTTGCTCCGACCGGAAGCGGCCAGAACGAGCGAGGCGCGTCCCGTAAGCACATCAAGGCGGCTGTCGACGGCAGCCTGCGCCGCCTAGGCACAGATTACATCGATCTCTATCAGCTGCACCGCTGGGACTACGAAACGCCTTTTGAGGAAACGGCGCAGGCGCTGGACGATCTGGTGCGAGCCGGCAAGGTGCTGTACGTCGGTGCGTCGTCGATGCATGCCTGGCAGTTCGCCAAGGCCATCGCGATCCAGGAGCGCAACGGGTGGGCCCGCTTCGTCTCCATGCAGCCGCAATACAACTTGGTCTATCGCGAGGAGGAGCGGGAGATGCTCCCGCTGTGCCGCGATGCGGGCGTCGGCGTCATTCCCTGGTCGCCTCTCGCCCGGGGCTTCCTCGCCGGCAATCGTCGGCGCGAAGGCGGTGGAGATACGGCGCGCGCCAAAACCGACGCCTGGGCGCGGGATCTCTACTTTCGCGATGACGACTTCGCGGTTCAGGAGCGCCTTGCCGAGGTAGCCGCCAACCGTGGTGTCCCGCCCATGCAGGTGGCCCTCGCTTGGGTGGCGTCACGGCCGGGCGTCACCGCGCCGATCATCGGCGCGACGAAGCTCAAGCATCTGGAGGAAGCGCTCGCCGCGCTGGACATCGTGCTGAGCCCCGAGGAGGTTGCGCGACTCGAGGAGCCGTACAAGCCGCATCCGGTGCTGGGGCATTCGTGAGCATCGAATCCGAACCAGCCGTGCACTGCATTTCAACTACTGGAGACAATCGCCATGAGTAGCACTTCCACCCCATGTCTTACCGGCCGCGTGGCGATCGTGACTGGCGCCAACAGCGGGATCGGCCGAGGCATCGCAGAGGCTTTCGCCCGCGAAGGCGCGAAAGTCGTAGTGTCGGGTCGAACCCAGGAGCGCAACGAGGCTGTGGCGAGCTCGATCCGCGCTGCTGGCGGTGAGGCCATCGCTGTGCGCGCCGACGTGACTCAGGAGGAGGACATCGTCGCCCTCGTCGAACGTACAGTGGAGGCATATGGCCGCGTCGACATCTGCGTCGCGAACTCGGGGGGAACCGAGGCCGGCGTTACGGCCATCGAAGCGATGGACACCACGATGTGGCGCGATGTCCTCTCGTTGAACCTCGACGCCGTCTTCATCATGTACCGCGAGGCACTCAAGAGGATGATCCCGGCCGGCTCCGGTGTGCTTATCGGGATCTCCAGCGCCGCCTCAATCCGCCAGACCGGAAGCGCCTTCCACTATGGGGCGGCGAAGGCCGGCGTGAACGCCCTGACCATGAGCCTCGCCGAACACTTGGGCCCGAAAGGCATCCGCATCAACACCATAGTGCCCGGCTTCATCGAAGCGGCATCGACCGCACCCTACCTGGCCGTTGAGAGCGTCCGGCGTGGCATCGAGAAGCGCATCCCCTTGCGGCGTATTGGCCAGCCGGACGAGGTGGGGGAACTCGCGGTATTTCTCGCCAGTGAGCGATCGAGCTTCATCACTGGCCAGCATTTCGTGATCGATGGTGGCCAGACCCAGCGCATGGTTAGCGATCCGCCGGCGTCCTGATCGACAGCGCCCGAAATCTGGCGGGCGACGAGGAGATCCCGGCGTCGACGGATAGAGCGCCGCCGGAACTCAACATTTCAACGAGCCGCGGCTCGGCACCCTGCGAATTGCGACCAAAGGTCAAATCGCTCCCGAAGTCATCGTAGCGGCCATCTCGTCCACCCGTGACTGAGCGCAACTCCGGCAATCAAGCGGTACGGAGTTGTGATGCCGATTTCCTCGTCAAGCGCCGCCAGACTCTACATGATGGCCTGCATTGCTCCGCGGGCGACCTGTACTTTTTTGGTGGCAAAGGTCGATCTTGAATCTGACGTGGCCTGGCGACAAGGTTAGGGAGCCGCTGAGACAGCAGATTCCGCTGGGCTCCATCTGCGGCGAGCGGCGGCCCGAAGCTCAAGTTGCCAGACGGCCTAGGTCGGTGGCTGGGTCGCAGAGAGCGGCTTTGTCGACCTTGAAAGAGACCGAGTTGAACCGGTTTGCGGCCCTGCACGAAGTCCTTGGGCGCGTTGATGCAGTCCAGCGCGATCTCACACCGCCCTCACGCAGATATATCACGCTGAAGCTGCGCGCGTCCGCCGAGCCAATGGAGTCCATGATCGCGCTCGGGCAGGGGCGACCGTTCTAAATCCGACCGCCGAGAGGGCTGCGGAGTACGTTGCGATGGTCCTGGTCAGCAGCGGCACTACGGTCTCAGAGCTGCACGAGGCCCGGGCGGTGCTTGAGCCATTCATGATTCAGCTCCTCGCCAGCGAGCGCGACGAGTCCTTGCTATGCGAGTTGCAGGACCAGCTGGACGTAGCCAAGCGGCACATCGATGCCGAAGATTGCCGGGGAGCGCCTGACTGCGTCAACGAGTTCCATGCGGCACTGGTGCACGCCTCGGCCAATCGGCGCTGATCCTGATGGTGGACATGCTGAAAGTTCTGTCTATCCGTACCGTGGATGCGCTGGTGGAAAGTGGCGCCGACGACAAGAAGGCCTTGCGCAACGACATGCGCAAGACCATCACTGCCTATGAGCAGTTGCACGAATTCATTCGGGAAGGCAAAGCAGTCGAGGAACAGGCTTTCTGGCTTCGCTACATGGATCGTGCGCACACCTTCTTGGATAAATCCGGCCTTGGCGCAAAGCGTCTGCGCCACCGCTGACAGTCTTCGGTTTGCGGAGAGGAGTCCGCGTTACACAGCGATCTTGGTGTTTACCCTTGCGCCCGGAGCGTGCCGCAGTTGTACCATTAACCAAGGTAGCGAAGTTATAAAAGCATAAGGATGGGTTATGACGTATGCGTCCAAGTTGTTGATCGGTGGTGAGCTGGTTGCGCCCGCGCGCGGTGCCACGCTGCAAGTCGAGGATCCTTCTACGGGGCTCGTCATCGGGAATGCTCCCGCCGGCGATGCGGAAGACGTCGATCGCGCTGTTGCCACGGCGCGTGACTGCTTTCGCCTCGGAACTTGGGCTGCGCGGTCTCCGCAGGAGCGGGCGATGGCGATGTGGAAGCTGGCCGATCTGATCGCGGCTAACTTGGAGGAGCTGGCCACGCTCGACGTCATGGACAATGGCATGCCGCTGGCATTCGCCAAGGCGACGGTCAGCAGTTGCGTCGCGGGGCTCCGGTACTACGCCGGATATTGCACGAAGATCAACGGCATGGCCGTTGATCTCAGCGGCGGCGGACGGGAACTGCACGCCTACACGCGTCAGGAGCCCGTCGGCGTGGTGGGCGCGATCACTCCCTGGAACGCCCCGCTCGCGGTCGTGGTCAACAAAATTGCACCGGCCATTGCGGCGGGGTGCGCGGTGGTGGTCAAGCCGGCCGAACAGACACCCCTGAGTGCCCTTCGGTTCGCGGAACTCGTTGTCCAGGCCGACTTGCCGCCTGGCCTCATCAACATCGTTACCGGACTGGGAACTACCGCGGGTGCTGCATTGGCAAACCATCCCGACGTGGACAAGCTAACTTTCACCGGCTCCACGGGCGTGGGAAAGGCACTTGTGCATGCTGCGGCAGGCAACCTCAAGCGCCTAACGCTGGAACTCGGCGGGAAGTCTCCCGTGTTCGTTTTTGACGATGCCGACCTGGAGCGGGCGGTGCCCGCCTGCGCCATGGCCATCTTCGCCAACAGCGGACAAGTCTGCTTCGCCGGCTCGAGGCTGTACGTCCAGCGTAAGCGCTTCGAGGAGGTGGTGGAGCGCGTAGCCCAGGCAGCGAAAGCGCTGAGGCTGGGCTGCGGGCTGGATCCGGCAACACAGCTTGGGCCCCTGGTGTCCGGCAAGCAGCAGGCGCGCGTCATGGAGTACATCGAGAGCGGGCTGAGCGAAGGTGGCGAGCTGCTCGCGGGCGGCAGTCGGTGGGGCAGGCAGGGCTATTTCGTAGAGCCCACGGTGTTTGCCAACCCCAAGCGCAGGCCGCTGCGCATCGTCGAGGAAGAAATTTTCGGGCCCGTGCTGGTTGCCATGCCGTTCGAGGACCTCGATGAAATGGCGGCCTTGGCGAACGATACGCCGTTCGGATTGGGCTCCGGTGTGTTCACGTCAAACGTGTCGCTTGCGCATAAAGCCGCCAGCCGCATCCGTGCCGGCAACGTCTGGGTTAACTGCTACGGAATTCTCGACAGGGCCATGCCTTTCGGGGGCTACAAGCAGTCGGGCTGGGGGCGAGAGAACGCAGCAGCTGGGATCGAGGCGTTTCTCGAGACGAAGGCGGTTTACACGATGTTGTAAGGCCATGCGGGCGGTCAAGGCCACTCGGGCGGCCCAGGCTAGCCAAAGGAGGTGATCATTATGAGTATCAGCGCTTCGATGGTCCTTGGAGGTGCCGCCGCCCTGTTGGGCGCCGCGGGTATCGCGACCGCCTTGATCCCAAGCCAACCGACCCGTGGCGAGACGGCTGCGAGCGCTCCCTTGCGAGCAGACCCCCAAGCGGATCTCCTACCCCCTGCCGCGGATTCCGCGGCCTACGTCGGCCAATGGGCGCACGGCGCCCCGCATTGCAGCACGCGGTGCGACTGGGCCTCGCTGTTCTTCAACGCGCACCGATAGCACTCAGTTCCGTAGTAGCTTGGTCCCGGCCGCCGCGGGGGGGCTGGGGTACTTGAGCGCCACACAGTCGCGGAAAGTTCACTCGGATGGGAGCCAGAGCCGACTAAGTAAGCCCCTCTATCCAAGTTGACTAGAATACTTCAGTTAGACAACGGGAAACCGAGGAACAGATGGAAACGAACCCGCTTGCTCATTCTGCTGACGACGCCGTGCGGGTGCGGAAGCTTTCGCACGCCGTCGCCGAACGCCTGCGCGGCCAGATCGTCTCCGGCCAGCGCAAGGCGGGCGGGAAATTGCCGCTTGAGTCTGAACTGCTGGTGCAATTCAAGGTATCGCGGCCGACCATTCGTGAGGCTTTACGCATCCTGGAAGCGGAATCGTTGATCCTCCTTGGCCGAGGCGCTCGTGGCGGCGCCACTGTTCTCGGACCGACCGTGGAGCGTGCCGCGCAGTACGCTGGCATGGTCCTGGTGGGTGAAGGCACGACCGTCGGCGAGCTGCACGACGCGCGCACCGTGATCGAGCCCTTCATGGTCCTGCAGCTTGCCAAAAAGCGCGATCGCAAGCTGCTTGACGAGCTGCAGTCGTACGTCGTGGAAGGCATACGGGCCGCGTCTGCGTCCGACTACTCTGAGGCGACGATCTGCATCCGCAAATTTCACGCCACCCTGGTTCGGGCGTCCGACAACCGCGCGCTCATTCTCATGGTCGAGATGCTGAAGGCCATGCAGCAGTCCGAGGTCCTAACCGAAACCGCAGACTCTGAGGAGGGTGCGTCGCTTCGCACCCAGATCCAGAAGGCGCTGCAGGTCTACCAGCAGCTGGTTGAGCTAATGCGGCAGGGCAAGGGCGAGGAGGCCCAGACGTTCTGGCGCAAGTATATGGAACGCACTCACGCCTTCCTGGACCGCACCGGCCTGGGCGCACGCAAGATCAGGCACTGACAATTCAGAGCACCCCGAGGACGGCGGCGAGATTACGATCGGTGCGTTGCCGCCATACGAGTTCGTAGCCACGGCCGCCGATGGCAGCAACTGCCTGGCCATGCTCGTGCGTCGCGACGGTGAGAGCCTGAACGTCCTGCTCAAACGCTTGGACAAGGCCATCGGCCTGGCTTGGTCAAATGACATGTTCGTCGACGAAGTCAACGAAGGCGAGGGCAACCTGCTGTAGCTCCTCCGTCGATCCAGCGTCAAGAGGGGTAACTGAGACGACGCTTACGTTGCCGACGCAGCGCCTGAGCGCCATCGGCGAGTTGTTGCCGCATCGCTGGCTTCGGCCATTGTGAGGCACCCGACCCATCGCTAAGATCGCCTCGATGGATGCTTCTACGTCGCCTTGGCTGGACTTCTCTGGTGCGCCGCCTGTCTTGATGCCGACAGCCGCAGTGCCATTGTGGCGAGGGTTCATCGATCCCGACACGAACACCGACCGAGACTTTGACAAAGTTAATCCCAGAACTGACTACGACCGCGCATGCGTACAAGCGTGGCCCGGGCGAGGCTTGATCGAAGTTGGCGGATCCACCGCGCTAGTTCTTTACGCCGAGTGGGACGAACTCGCGTGGGGTCCCAAACAAAGAATCGTCGCCTGCGGAAGTTGGTGGCCGAGCGCAGATCAACTCAGCGCTGCCAACTGGGGTGACCCGCTTCGCTGGGTCAACACTCATTCAGAGTATTTGCTCATGAACGCTGCAGCTGATGCCTCCAGCGGGCTGCGAGACGACGACTACATCAGCATCCAGCTTCCGCGCGGCACATACATCGTCGAGTACGCGCAAATCGAGGACGAGTTCATCGGCGGCTTCCACCGATTCCGCCCTAGCGTCGTTTGACTGATGCAGCTGTTGTCGGTGGCCAAATCGTATTCAGTGTCGCGAGGTCAACACGACTTCCCTGGCTGCTTACTGCGCCGGGTCTTCGACATCTGATCGCTCGGCTGCGGTCAAGAGGGCCGTGAGCTGACGCTTACCAACAAGATGCCACGCGTCACTCTGATGGACGTTGAAGAGCGCATGATTGCTGCGCGTGGGCACCAAATCGACCTGGTGTCCGAATTCGTTCCGCAGTCCGCCCCTTGGGAGCCTGCCCACAGGGGGTCGCGGATTGCATCACACGCGGTTCAGCAAGGGCCGGGGGCAAGCGCTTGCTTGAGACCATGGAGTCCGTCCTCGGGCAGTAGCACCTCTTGGCTCCCAGCGGCTGACTCGGGCTTCATAGTCAGTCGGCCATATTTGACGGAGCCTCGACCAGGCGCCGGAAGGTCGACAGAAATTGGGCCGCGGTCGCGCCGTCCACCGCCCGATGGTCTACGGATGCCGTGACCGTCATCATTGTTGCGATCACGAGGCTGCCGTCGCGCACGACCGCCTGCTGCAGGCCCGCACCCACCGCCAGAATGCAGGATTGTGGCGGGTTGACGATCGCGCTGAACTCCTCGATCCCGAACATCCCCAGGTTGGAAATCGAGATGTGGCCGCCCTGATACTCCTCCTTCTTCAGGCGTCCGAGCCGCGCTCGCGCCACCAGCTCCTTCGTCTCCGTCGAGATGTCGTGCAGTGATTTCACATGGGCATCTCGGATGATCGGCGTTACCAGGCCGCGCGGCGTGGCCACCGCGACCGCGACGTCCACCGCTCGGTGACGCCGCGTGGCGTCTTCACCCCAGGACAACGTGGCCTCGGGGACGGCGACGCAAGCCAGTGCCGCGGCGCGGACCACCATATCGTTGACCGACACCTTGGCTGGAGCCGCGGCGTTGATGCGCTCCCTGAACGCCAGCAGAGGGTCAATGCAGCAGGACACCTTCAAATAGAAGTGCGGGACCTGCTGTTTGGCCTCCGTCAGTCGCCTGGCAATGGTACGTCGCGTCATTGTGTGAGGGATGTCGACGTATTCGGCAACGACCGGCTGGTCGCGCGCTCCGACTGGCGTGGGCTGCATACGGGTTCGGGTCCTGTCTCGTGGGGAGGGAGGCTGATCAGTCTTTGACGGTTACTGCTGTCGCGCCAGGACAGTGCCGAGCGCCGAAAGAATGGCGTTCAGTTCCATCACGTGCTCGGCTGTCTTGGCCATCTTCTCGATCACGCCGGATTCGGCCATGAGGAAGCTGGACATGCTCCAGGCGCCGTCCTCACCTTGGCGGGCAGTGAACCAGTCGCCCATGCGCACCAGATCGGCCGCCTGATCAACTTGCGGGTCAGCTGCTGTCATTGCCGCAACACCCCAGCCGAACTTGCAGATCTGCACCGAAGCGGTGTCCTCGAACTGCTGCGCAGTGCCGGAGCGATTGAGCTGCAGGAAGGCGTGGCCCAGCGCCAGGGCTTCAGCGTCATCATGCTGCATTGCCCAGCCGGCCAGGAACGCCGCTGCAATGCCCGCCGTGTAATAGCTCTGCCGAGGTTGATCGAACTCGGTGATGGCCAGCCACACCAACTCTTTCTCCGGCACCGTCAGTAGCGTGTCGCCGTCGCGGAAGGAGTAAAGGCGCTGCGGTAGTGCCGGTTGTTGCGCATGCAACTCGGTGATCCACCTGTGTACGCCCTCGGCAACGTCGTCCTGCCGCGTAAGCAAGGCGGCGATGCCGGTCTGCGCCGTCGACAACAGGTCGCAACGCGGCGGCTTGGCCGCGCCGACCGGCGCGGCGATTGGCAGCCCGCCAGTGACGGGATCCTGCAGGCGCCGCAGCCCCGCCATCAAGGAAAGGGCGACGCCATAGCGCTCCAGAAGCCAGGCTCCGATGGCCAGATGCGCCATGGGGTAGGCGAGGAATCGACCGGCGCCTAGCGCCGGCCCGGGCTTGAAGCCTCCTTCGGGTGCCAGGGCCGTACGCTCGGCCCACTCGACCACAGCAGCTGCCACGGCGCACTGCCCCGAGAGGGCGAGCGCCCATGGCACACGGGCCCAGCCGTTGCGCTCGCGTGCCCCAGCCGGTTCACCGTCGTCCGCAACATGCTTGAGGAGCCATTGCACCCCGCGGTCTCGCGAGACATGCACTCGCGCCATCGCGGCGATGAGTTCGTTCCTTGTCATCATGCGCTGCTGTCGGTAGGGCTTGGAACGACGGACGAGATCTCTTCTGAAATGAAAGCGGCCATCGCAGCGCGGTCCATGAATCGTGCTTCGTCTCTCGCCAGAATCTGGCCCGCTTCTGATCGCGTCCACGCCATGCTCGCTTGCAGCGATGCCTGGTCGGCGAAACACAACTCAGTCACGCAGTCGTATGGCGGCGCGGGCTGATTCGGAAAGGCCTGCAGGTAGTTGCGGGTGTAGCGCGTCACGCCGGTGAAGCTGGCCAGGGCCAACGGCGCGTGGGTGGATTCGTAATGCGCCTTGAACTGCGCGGGTGTGAGGCCCGGCTTGCGGTGCACCATCAGGATCAGTTTGACCATCGAGCTATCCTCTCGGGGCAATAATTTCGGCACCCTGGCCGCAGGCCACAGCGAGCCTGGGACCGGGGGTGAATGTTGCCGGCATCGTCCGAAAGCCAGCGGTGCTGGCGAAGGAGGGCAAGGCCTCCAATCGCGAACGGTCGATACGGTAGTCCGGGAGCCGCGTCAGCACTTCCTTCAGAATGTGGCTCACGTCAACGCGAGCCAGCGGAGCGCCGAGGCAGCGATGGTGGGCCGCCCCGAAACTGAGGTGGTCCCGCGCGTTGGCGCGGCCGATCAACACTTCATTGGGATTCTCGAACTTCGCCGGATCCCGGTTGGCCGCGACCCAGGACAGCATCACCCGGTCACCTTTGCGCAGGTGATGGCCACGGATCTCGACATCGCGCACGACGGTGCGCGCAGTGCCGTGGTTGGGCGGGAAGAAGCGCAGCAGCTCGTCGACGGCCTCGTCGCGCAGCCGGTCGTCTGCGGGCAGGCGCGCGCGCCATTCGGGCTTGTCGTCAAGCCACAGCAGGGAGTTCAGTACGATCGAGGCAGTGGTTCCGAACCCTCCGAACACCAGCGCCGATAGCATGCCCACTTGCACGTCTTCCTCGAGCGGCTGGCCGTTGATCTTCCGCGTAGCCAGCGCGGTGAGCACGTCTCGGCGCGGCTCGGCCCGGCGCTGCGCCAGCAGCGCTCTCATACGCGCCTGCACTTCGCGGATCTTGTCCAGGGGATAGTTGGGATCCGTAGGTTTGGTAAAGGATGCTTCATGAGCTGAAAGCGCAAAGACATCCCAGTCCGCGAGATCGATCCCGACCACTTCGAGTGCGACTTTCGCAGCAATGGTCAGTGCGATGTCGTAGGCGAAATCGACCTGCCCGTTATCGATCACGGCATCGATCGCCTCTCCGGTGTGACGATGCACGAAGTTCATGGCGTCGCGGACCGCCTTTGGTGAAAAGGACGGCGCTTCGATCAAGCGCCGGGCGCTGTGTACCGGGGGGTCGCTTTCCGACAGCGGCAAGGGGTAGGGCAGCTCAGGGATCAGAACCCCTTTCGCCCATGGCTTGCCTGGCTCGCCGTGTGATGACGAGAATGTTTCCCAATCGGACGCGGCACGCACTACATCGTCGTAGCTGCTCAGGATCCAAAAACCGCCATGGGACTCGGTCCATGCGACTGGATGCTGGACCACCCGGCGGGCCGCATCCTGCATCCAGGTGTCGCGGTAGGCCGGATCGTGATGGTCGAAGGCGATGGTGGGTCTGCTTGCTGTCATCGTTTCTCCTTCTGCGTGTCCCCGCAGCGCGCCAGGATCTCGTCCAGGATGGGCAGCATCGAATCGCAGAAGCGGACGGGGTCGTCCGCGGGCGCGAAGTGTCCGAGCTGGGGCAGCTCGCGGTAGATGACGCCCGGGATGTGTCTTGCAACGGCCTGGCCGGCGTGTTCTGGGAACTGGGTGCTGCCGTCGTACTCGCCGGTCACGGCATAGACCGGCGTCGCTTTGGCATCGATGAAATGTCCGTCCACCCGCAGGTCGTGCTGGTTCATGAAGTAGTCGTTGTCGCCCGCGTAGACGCCCGGGAAGTTGGAGCGGTAGACCCAGTACACCTCCTGGCAGTGCGCCTGCGGTGCGGTCGGCGCCGTGGCAGCCAGAATCAAAGAGGCGAAGTAGTCAGTTGAGGTCGTTGGTTGGCGGTGGATGTCGTTGTCATACCTGCCGCGCGAGACGATCTCATACCAGCCGTTGAGCGCGATGAAAGCGCGGAACTTGTCGCGATAGTGGGCGGCAAGATCCAAGGCAAGTTGCCCGCCCACCGAGCAGCCCATGTACACCGGCCGCTCGAGCCCCAGCCTGTCGGAAATCGCCACCGTCCAGGCCATGAGCGTTTCCTTGGTGGGCGTGTAGTGCTGTTCCCACCACCGAACGCCCGAAGGCGGGAAGGACTTGCCGTGGTAAGGCAGATCCCAGGCGATCATGCGGAAGCGCTTTTGAAACTCCGGATTCGCCAGCACATGGCGATATTGCCGGCTGTCCGCGCCCGCAGTGTGCTGCAAGACCAGCGGCACCGGCCCCGTGCCCGCCTCTTCGTAGTAGACCCGAGCCTCCTGGTCGCCAAGCTGTACGAACGCATAGCGGCCCACACTATGGTCCGTTTCCCGGTACGGCTCCGTCGTCTGAATCTCGGGCTGCTTTCTGCCCGAGGCCGCGTGCCGCAAAACGACCAGCAGGCGCTGCAGCGCGCCCTGATACGGAGCCAGCAGGTGCTTGAAATCGCCCTCAACGCGCACACCATGGATGCGGGAGGTGACAAGGTTCTCGTAACCAGTAGGCGGCAGGGCCACTAGCGCCTTCTCCCAGAAGGCTGCCGGCCCCGCGATGAGAGCATCGGGGACGCCACCGCCGGACGCGGGTGCGACGATCTCGCGGGTTTGACCGTCCACTACCTTGAGGTCGAGCCGATCGTCGCCCATCTCGATGCGTATCGTGGCGGTGAGTCCCCGCAACTTGTAGTTCAGTTCGGCGTCGGCTTGTGCAGTAGCGAGCAGGGCGTTGCGATCGATGGGAAGCACGGACATCAGGTCCCCTCTATGGTTTTCAGGCGAGCGTCGAGCACGTCCAGCGCCGTGTCAATCTCCTGTCGGCGGCGGCTCCAGAAATCGCGGATTTTCGGGTCCATGATGATCATGAAGTCGCCGTGCTCGATGCCCTCCAGGCAAAGGCGAGCCGTCGTTTCCGGGGCTTGCGCACTTGCCATTGCATGGCGCACGCGGTCCAACATCTCAGGCGGGAACTGCGCCGCGCCCCCGTGGCGTTCGGGCCGAGTGCGACGCGAGTCCCAGATGTCGGTGTTCACGACCCCAGGGCAGAAAATCGAAACCCCCACCCCGGATCCGTGCAGGTCGCGTCGGAAGGCGTCGGTGAGGCCCAGCAAGGCATGTTTGGTCGCGGTATAAACGCTCGAAGGGCTGCCATTGGGCACCCCCAAGGAGTTTTCCGACCCTGTCGCAACGAAGTGGGCTAGGCCTCCGGCCTTGGAGGTGGCCAGCAGATGGGGCACGAACGCCTGCATGGTCGAGAACGTCCCGCCGACGTTCACCTCGAACATCCATTCAAATTCCTGCGGCTTGGCATCGACCACGGTACCGCCGACCGCGACGCCAGCATTGGCAAAGACCAGGTTCACGCCACCGAACTCTGCGACCACATCCCGAGCCAGTGCATCCACCTGCGCACGCACCGAAACGTCGCAGCCGAAATTCTGGCATCGGTCGCCGAGTTCCGTGGCAACCGCTCGCGCACGATCGGTATCGATGTCGGCGAGCGCCACCTTGGCGCCTCGTTGCACGAGCGCCGTCGCTAGCGCGCGGCCGATTCCGCTGCCGGCGCCAGTGACCACGGCGACGATTCCTTCAAAAAAGTTCATTGTTGTGCTCCTCGAATCATCTCTGGGTGGCTCACGTGAGAGGCATCCCCTGCGGCACGCCTTTCCAGAACTCGCCGTCATGGCCATAGAAGATGCGAGTTCCGCTGCGGCGCAGCTGCGCCAGCAGCTGTAAGGTGTGCAAGCTGTCTTCCTTGTTTTGCACGTCGCGGGGGAGGTGCATTTCGTCGAGCGACCGCTTCAGGTAGCAACAGTCGGCCGCCAGCACGATATCGCCCTTGGGCAGCCGCACGCGCACGGATTGGTGACCGGCCGTGTGGCCGTAGGTGGGAAACACCAACACCAACCCGTCTCCATACAAGTCGTGCTCGCCGCTGACCGCGAGCACCTGCTGGCCCGTGTCGAAGTCAGCGGGGTTGTAGAGCGGCGAGCCAGCCAGCGAGCGCGCGTATTCCAGTTCGCGCTGCTGCACGATCACCGTGGCGTCAGGAACCGATGCATTGCCGCCGCAATGGTCGGCATGCAGATGCGAGTTGATGATCCAGCGCACATTCGACGGCTCCACTCCGATCGCGCGCAGCCTCGCCCCGATGTCAGCACTATCGTCGAACTCGTAACCCGTCGCACCTGCCGCGAGACGCGGGCCGGCGGTACGGCGGTAGCGTGCGCCCAAACCGGTGTCGAACACCGCCAGGCCTTTTTCGTGTTCGATCAGATACGCCGGGACGGGCGAACGCAGCACTTCATCTTCGCCACCCTGGAGAAAGAAGCGCACTGGCGCCTGAAACCAACCGCAGGTGAACGCATATAGCTTCACGGGATATGCATCCGTCACGGGTGGGCCCGCCGGCGCAATGTGCAATCGAGCCACTGCGCGCGCCCGTGTGGCACATACATAGCACTCCGCACATGGCGCAACCGCGTGTGCTGCGGACGATCATCGCGAATGATGGGGGTTGGTAGGGGCGTCATGTCTGTCTCCGCTTGGCTAATGCGCGCAAAAGCGTACTCGTGTTCTATATCATAGACAACGTAGATACCTACGTCAACGGATCGACTGACTTTCTCATCTGCCCGATCCTGAATGCATGCGGAGGCTTAGTACGCGGTCACCCTCGGGCTATCTATGCCTGCCGTCCCCCCCGGGGAGGGCGGTGTCCTGGTTGGGCGAGGAAGTTCATTGCTGTCTGTCCGCCAAATGAATGTCGTCATGTATGGCTTGTAGAAGCCAAGGGGGTGCCGATCGTTGGGTTATCTTGGCCTTGTCCCACAAAAGGGGTTGAGATATGTTGAGAATCCTCATGGTCCCCACAAGTAGCGGGAAGTGAATGCATCCGATGTGGCGTGCTCCAACGCGGGGGTTTGCCCGGAAGTCCGAGGCCGGAGGTCCCATGAGGAGAATCGCCAGCGCCGTGTCCGCCTGGTTGCTGCTGGCGGGATGGTGCTATGCAACGCTGCCGAGTTAGCCTATCTTCCCAGGCCATCACGGCGCGTGCCATTGGCGGTTAGAGCACCCGGACCACGGGCAGCCGGTTATGGTTGCCCCTGCCTGGGAGCTAGCACTGTGCTGGGCGCACAGGCTGTTCTCGATGCCGCCGCCGGATGGCTGCTCGTTGTTGGTCACTGGAAGCTCGACCTTGAAGGCGAATCGCTTCGTGCAGAAGCTGCCATATGACCCAGAGTCCGGCTCCACTCCGATCATGCGCTCGGCCGGGGTTTCCAAACGTGCTACTCGCCACTGTGGCAACGGTTTCTGCGAAGCGTCTGCGCGAACTCATCGCGCAAGCCAGGCGTCGAACTCCAGCGTGTCCCTACTGGAGTACCACGCTGGCCCTGCACGACCTTATCGCCGGATGGATTGACCTGCTGCTCACGGACCTCACGGCATTGCGCTATGTGAAGGAGAAGAAGTTGCGCTCGCTCGCAATCAGGCATAGCAAGCGCAGCCCTTTTGGCCCGGACATACCCACGATGGCGGACGCGGGCGTGTCCGATGCGGAGTTGACCTTCACGTTGTCAGTGGCCCTGCCAGGGAAGACCTTGCTTGCGCTCGCTAACAGCTCCGGGCATTGCTGATGCCAGCCAGCGATTCCGAGGCCTTTCGTGCGGCGCTCGCACGGGGGGGAGGGGGGCACGGCGTGGTTCATGCCGACGCCAAGAGCTGGCCGCGCTTCATTCAGAAGAAGCGGTTCGGTGGAGCCAGATCGTGCAGGAGACCCGACTAAACCGACAGTAGAGGCCTTTCACCGGGGGCGAATGTCCAGCAGCTTCATCACCTTCGGTCGTCTCACCTCGTCGAGGTCGTGTTGGGAAGAGCGTGTCGGAGGTGTGAGGAAGCGAGTTCACCCAAAGTGGACTAATAGCATTAACCTAGGTTACTATGTTTGTTTCAAAGAGCCTATTTTTTGCCATGGAACCCTTGTCCATATCCGAATTCGAGAGCTTCTATGTTGGCGGAACAGTCCGTCAGGTAGAGCAGAAGCTATTCGGCCGCCAGAACCAGGTGAGCGGCGCCATGTACGTGCAGCGTCTGGTACCGAAGCACCGGCGCTTTCCGTTCCCCGTGGTGTTCATTCACGGAGGCATGCATACCGGGGTCACCTGGGAGACGACGCCGGATGGGCGAGAGGGCTGGCAAACGCTGTTCGCCCGTGCTGGGTTCGAGACCCTCGTCATCGATCAGGCTTGGAGGGGGCGCTCGGCCCCGGATCTGTCCGGTTTGAATCCTGCATTGGAACTGCAGGAACACGTGGGTCCGGCGTTCACGTGTGGATACGAGATCGGCATGCACTTCGCCCGTGAGGGCGGCCGCTTTTCCGATGGACATTGGAAGCACTACGGCTCGCAACTGTGGCCCGACTTCGGTGTGCCTTCAGCGATGGCCGAAGGCACGCCAGGCCGCAGCGATCCGCGGGCGCTACCGCCGTTGGTCGAACTGATCGATCGCCTTGGCCTGGCCGTGCTTGTCACCCATTCCCAAGGCGGCCATCTTGGTTGGCAGGCCACGCTCGCGCGCCCGCAAAAGGTGGCGGCAATCATCGCGATCGAGCCGGGCCAGACCTGCCCTGGCCTCGACGACCCGGCTTTCCCCGATATTCCGGTACGTCTCGTCTGGGGAGACAACCTGGCCGAAACCGGTGCCGCGCTCACGATTTCGGATGTGCAGCAGGCCAAGGCCATCGCCACGAGGCGGCCGCGTGTCTCCGTCGATTGGCTGCCCGAGAACGACATCAAGGGCAATGGTCACATGCTCATGATGGAGGACAACAACGCCGAGATCGCGGCTCGCCTGCAGGCGTGGCTGCTGCAGCAATTTCCGAGCGAGCCGCTCCAGGAGTGACCAGGCAAGGCGTGGCCGCGTCACATGGATGTTCGTGTGAGGCGCTGAAAGCCCGCGACGGCGGGCGAGAAACCCACGCTCAGCCTTTGTAGCGGATAGAAAAGACCGTACCGTCCGCATGCTTGAAGTTGCCGGACGAGTAGCTGTGGCCCATGTTTGTGACGATCAGGCGGTTGCCGGCAAAGCCAATCAGGTTCTGACCAGCTTGAAGATTCGATGCAAAGACGTGCTCCCGACCTTCAGCGTCGCGCCGGATGATTTCCGTGGAGTACGGGAGAGCCTTTGCGCTGCCTTCAGTCCAGTGCACCGAGGAAATGAAGCCGTTGTTCTCTGGGCGGAAGCTGTCCCCCGAAAACGGGCCGAAACCTGCCGGTGCCCGGTGGCCAGGGCCGCCCGCTAGCGCTTTGATGTCTTCGGGCGCGATGGTGCGCCCGACCACGCGGTAATGCCCGGGCTCGAAGCGGGTGCTCTGCTCGCCAAAGTTGCTTCCCCACTTGCCCGCAATGATCAAAGCATTCCTCTCGCGTACCAGGGATTCATCAGCGTAGAACATGCGATAAGGCATGAGAGGTCCGGCGCCGTTCACCCCGTCCATGACAAAGTAGACCTCCACCGAGCCATCCGGGCGCGCAGCGTAAACTGTACAGTTGTGCATCGAATAGAACAGGAAAAGACCTTCTTCCGGCGTGCCGGGCCGGCCGAAGACACCCGGCACGAGTGCTCCGGAAATTCCGCCGCCGATGCTCCCCGAGCGCGGGGGTATACAGAACGCATCAGGCCGATCTTCCCCTGGTGCAAGCCGATAGATCATGTGGTCCATGACTGCGCCGCGCCGATGCGGCACGATCTGGCTACCGAAGAATAAGTGACCTCCCCAGTCGCCCCAGTGAACTGGCGCGACCATAGGGCGGAAAACGCCGCACTGCCGTCCAGTACCTCTGGCCATCAGCGTTTCAAACCGATTGTCGGCGTGTAGTCGGTACAGCCCTCCATGCCCCATGCGCCAATCGGTCTCATTCTGCGGCTGGCCGCCGATGTCCGAAATGAGGATCGACCCGGCCGGGCCTGTCCACATAGCGGGGTAGCTGGCCCAGTCCCAGAGGACCTGCGGATCGTAGAGAAAGGAGCCGCCGGTCGTGATCGGCTCGAATTCGTAGCGTTCGTCGTGGATCACGACCTTGAACTCCGTCATCGCGCGCAATGCGGCGGCACTGTATTGGCTGGTAGCTGTCATAGTTGGCTCCTTTTCGCCACCAACAGAACCTCGATACACCCTAAACCAGTGCAGGGGTGCGCCTTAAGAATCGAGGCCGCCGCTGGCCGGCGAGATTTCCTTCGCATATGAGATTGGCGAGGTCTATTCTATAACTTAACTATCTAAGTTATCTTCATAGGCATTACCGAATTCCTGATCGCCCGCCACGAGTACGCGCGCGGTGAAGTCACCTTGATTGCCTGAGAGGCGGCAGGCATCGTGTCCGCGATGAATGATGTGGACACGATAGATGGTGTGGTTAAGCGGGCGACCCGTCGCAAGCACAGCGCGCGATTCAAGGCTGAGATCCTTGAGGCGTGCCGGCAGTCGGATGCTTCTGCCGCGGCGATCGCGAGGCTCTACAACCTGAATGCGAATGTGGTGCACCGGTGGCGCGCTGACGATCGCAAGGTTGCGTTGACGCAGTCGACCGACGTTCCAACCTTACCGATGCCCGACTTCATCGCGCTCGATGTGCAGCCCGAAGCCGAGAAGCGGGTGCGCGACATCGGCATCGAACTGAAGCGAGGCAACGCCACCGCAGTGCACTGGCCGGTGGAATCAGCGTCGTCGTGCGCAGCCTGGCTGCGCGAGTGGCTGCGTTGATCCGCGTCGACGCCGTGTGGCTGGACACCGAGCCGATCGACATGCGCACGGGCACCGAGACAGCGCTGGCGCGTTGTGAAGGTGTTCGGCGCCGCGCAGCCGCACCACGCTTACTTGTTTGCCAATCGACGAGCCAACCGTATGAAGGTCCTCGTGCACGATGGCATCGGCATCTGGCTGTGCGCGCGTCGGCTGAACCAGGGCCGGTTCCTCTGGGCCAACGCGAGCCTGGGCTCGCAGATGGCGATGACACGTGAGCAACTCGACGCGCTCGTGCTCGGATTGCCCTGGCAGCGCATAGGTTCAGCGGGCGTCATCACCGTGGTGTGATCGCACGGCCGCCGTGCAATTGCGGCAAACGCCGATGTCATTCACACGCTCGGGAGGCACCATCCGTGCTCATGGTGGATGCCGAACAACTGAAGGGTCTCAGTGCAGAGCAACTGCACGAGGTGACCCTCCGGCTCATCGATGGCTTCGCAGACCAGCAGCGCCTGCTCGAGGCCAAGGACCGCTCGATCGAAGCGCTCACGCGCGAAGTCACCTTCAAGTCCACCAAGGTCGACCAACTCACCCACGAGCTGGCACAGTACAAGCGCCCGCGCTTCGGAAAGAGCAGTAAGAAGCTCGACGCTGCACAGGCCAGCCTTCTGGAAGAGACGCCTGACGCCGACTTGGCGGCCATCGAAGAAGAGCTGAAGCAACTGCGCCCGTCGCCCAAGACCGAGGACAAGCAACAGCCGCGTCGCACGTCTCTGTCGGCAGACCTGCCGCGCGTCGATGTTCACCACGAACCCGAGTCGACCACCTGCACGTGCGGCTGCGCGCTGAAGCGCATCGGCGAAGATGTGGTCGAGAAGCTCGATTACGCGATCTTCGGGCGCGCTGGCCTGGCCATCTCGCGCTCGACGCTCGGTGCGCGGGTCGGCGCCTGTGGCGTACGCCTGCAGCCACTGGTCGACGCGCTCAAGGAAGCGATCCTCGATCACCACGTTCTGCATGCCGACGAAACGCCCGTGGCGATGCTCAAGCCTTGCACCGGCAAGACCCACCGCGCTTACCTGTGGGCCTACACCTCAGGCGCCTTCGAAGGCATGAAGGCCGTGGTCTACGACTTCGCCGACAGCCGGGCCGGCCAACATGCGCAGGACTTCCTGGGCGAATGGCGCGGCGCGCTGGTCTGCGACGACTACTCGGGCTACAAGGCCCTGCTGGCCAACGGCGTCGTCGAAGCTGGATGCCTGGCACACGCCCCGGCGCAAGTTCGTTGAGTTGCATACGGCCAACAAGAGTCACATCGCAGAGGCAGGCATCCAGTACTTCGCTCGGCTCTACGAGGTCGAGCGCGAGGTGAAGGATCTCGACGCAGATGAACGGCATCGCATCCGCCAAGCGCGGGGTCGGCCGATCGCCGAGGCACGGCATGCCTGGATGATCGCGCAGCGGCTCAAGGTTCCAGTCGGTTCAGCAACGGCGAAGGCGTTGAACTACAGTCTGAAGCGCTGGGTTGCACCGACGCGCTACTTGGACGACGGCAAATTGCCCGCGGACAACAACTGGGTGGAGAACCAGATCCGGCCTGTTGCCGTGGGCAGAGGGAACTGGCTGTTAGCTGGGAGCCTGCGTGCTGGTCAACGCGCCGCAGCCGTCATGAGCTTGATCCAGTCGGCGAAGCTCAACGGCCACGATCCCTACGCCTATCTGAAAGACGTGCTCACGCGATTACCGACCCACCTCAACAGTCGCATTGATGAGTTGCTGCCGCATCTCTGGGCACCAGCTCGGTAATTTGCGTATGCGCGCCCTATCGCCTGCGCCCCCACACTATTGCGACAGTGAGCGGACGTTGAAAGGTCCCGAGTGCGTCGAGTCGGTCGGTGACGTATGAACGCAACTCGGCCTCGATCATGTCGTGGAGCGACAGCGGTACTTCTTCCCACAAGCGCATGGACCGGACATGCGCGATGGTCTGCGTTGGCGAAAGATGCTCGATCGTCGGGATGACGACCTCCTCGACTGCATCGAAACCGAACGCATCCAGAGTCTTCGCGGGTTGATAGTTGAGCTTCGGGCGGGCGCTACCCAGTGCGACGTGGCGGCTAACGATCTCGACGATGGATTCACGAAAATCTCCGGCGTCATTCTTGTTGATGACAACAAATGCTGCGCCTCCTCGTAGCACTCGCTGGATGCTCCGCACAGAGGCTTCGTCCGAAAACCAATGAAACGCGCCAAAAGCTGTGGCTCCGTCAAATTCCGCATCGAGGAAATCGAGATGGCTGGCATCTGCGACCTGGTAAGTGCCTGCCTGGCCGACGGAGCGCGCCTCTTCAATCATGTCTGCGTCCACGTCAGTGCCGACCATTTGAAAGCCGCGCGCAGCCAGTTGCCTAGTAGCGATGCCCGTTCCACATCCGATGTCGAGGATCGAGTGACGCTTCGTCACGCCAAGAATGTCGGTGACCCTGTCGATGACTTCGTTTGCATACGACTGGCGAGTGGTGTTGTAGATCGCTGCAGATTCGCCAAATGACATGTTCGTTCCTGAGGCAATGGGAGAAGGTTCTGTTCTGACCGAACGCAGCCGTGCGCTGAAGCATGCCACGGTGGTGTGACCTTGTGTCTGTCAACCATGACTTGCCGAGCCGCTTACCGCCACCAAGGCCGAAAGTCGGGTGAATCCAGCGGACCGTAAGGCGTACGCGACGCGATCGAGCTAGTCGGCGCGGACCGAATCGACCACCGATGCGCGCCATCGAGGACCCGGAGGTCGTCGCAATTTTGGTTCAACGCCACGTACCGCTGGGTGTCTGCCCGACCAGCAACCTGGTGCAAGGTCCATCCGCAAATGGCGCGGCCTGCCCAAGCGCTTCGGCAACTGACACACCATCTACACGCGCATGAAGCGGTGGTCCGAGAGTGGCGTGCTGGATCGCGTGTTTGCCGAGCTTCAGCAGGCCCAGGTCGTGCGCATCAAGATCGAAGCGGTGTCGCTGGACAGCACCATCGTGAAGGTTCATCCCGATGGCACCGCGGCGTAGAAAAAGACGGCCCCCAATCCATCGGCTAATCCAGAGGCGGGTGGACCACCAAGGTGGCGTGACCCTCACGGCCTGATCAAACAAAGTCAACCTAGTTACCCAAGTTGACTTTGTTTGGGATATCTGCCAGTATCGGGCCTGGAGAACAGACGTGATGGAGAACGGAATGCCCCGTGTAATGTATGTGCTACGCGACGGATCGCGACAGCAAGTCGAGGCACCCCCTGGGGTAACGGTCATGAAGGCCGCGCTGGACAGCGGCGTAGTCGGCATTGATGCGGAATGCGGCGGGTGCTTGACCTGCGCAACCTGCCATGTCTACGTCGATCCGGACTGGGTCAGCAGGCTCGCAGAGCCTACGGAAGAGGAACGCATCATGGTGGACTGCGCTATCGACGTGCGGCCGAATAGCCGGTTGAGCTGCCAGATCCCTCTCACCGATGCGCTTGACGGCCTTGTCATCGAAATCCCCGCCACGCAGACCTGAGCAGGTCGGCCAGCGCGCTAGCTGACCCAAAGGCGCTGGCATGCCCGTCAATTGGACCGGTGAAAGGGAAGCGCATGAACCCGCTACAAGCTGCTGCTGCTGCGGCGGAGCTCGTGCCGCAGGAGCGTGAGGGCGCGGACCTGCAGCAGCGCTTCTATGCCTAGTATGTGCTCTCGGTGCTGACGCGCATTTACGGTCTGCAGGTCTTGGATCGGCAGATCGTCGCGGAGCTCCTGGAGCCGATCGGGCGTGAGTTCGCCCTGACTGACGCCCAACTGGGTCTGCTGGGCAGCCTGGGCCTTGCGGTCGCGTCTGCGGTGACCTGCGTCCCTCTTGGCATGCTGGCCGATCGGACCGCGCGCAAGCAGCTGCTCGGCGTCGTCTGTGTATCTGGAGCGGCTTCACTGCACTGAGCGGGCTGGCGCAGCAGGTCTGGCGATTGATGGCAGCACGCGTCATTGTCGGGGGAGCCGAGGCCGAAAACAACACGACAGCGATGTCAATGATCGCTGACTACTTCCAGCGCGAAGAATCGCGCGACGGCGACGGCGTGTTCTTTCTCGGCCGGTCGCTGGGAGTCCTCGGCGGCTTCATCGTCGGCGGCATGGTCGCCACCGTGTATGGCTGGTGAGCAGCGTTTCTGGGGGCGGGCATCCCTGGTATTGTCTTCGCCGCCCTGCTCTGGATGACGGTTCGCGAGGCAATTCGCGGCGCGCAGGAGAAGCTCACTGCACCCGAGGTGGTCCCGCCACTCGCCGACGTGCTTCACTAGTTCGTCTCGCAGCGATCCGCGCGGCTGCTGGTCGCGGGCAATATTGCTAGTGCGTTCATGGCCGCCGGTTTTGTCACGTGGGCGGCCTCGTTCCTGATCCGCTCGCACGGCATGGATGTACCGGGTGTGGGTGTTGCGCTGGGTGTCGGCCTCGGCACGGCTATTGCGGTTGGCTCCAGACTGGGTGAATGCTGGCCGACCGGATTGGCGTCCGCGGTCCGCGATCGCACACATTCCTGATCGCCGGTTTCGTTGCTGGCACAGTGCCGCTGTATGGTGGCGCCCTCTACGCTCCGACCGCGCTGATGGCGACTGTATGAGTCTCCACAGCGACCGGGCTCAATGCTGCGCAGTACGGGCCCACCTATGCGCTCCTGCACGCCATGGTGCCGTCGGACATGAGAGCGCCCGTCACCTCAGTAGTCTTCTTTCTGAACAATCTCATCGGGTGCGGCGCGGGACCAGCCCGCGGTAGGCGTCCTTAGCGACCTGACGTCTCCCTTGCGAGGCGTCGAATCGCTGCGAGCAGCGCTTTCCGTAGTGCTGCTGGTCCAACTCGGAGCAGCGGCACTCTTCTTCCGCTCAGGTTCCGTCGCCAAAGTCGACGTTGAGCGCGGCTTGAGCGCAACGATGTAAGTTCGGCATCGGGCTAGCCTGCCTAGGTGCTCAACCGAGCGCGGCCTGGGCGCTTACTTCCGGGCGGCGGGCACGCGTGCCGGGCATTCGCGGCTGCGTGTGGCCATAAGGAACAATGGTCACTCCGTCGTCTGAGACCTCGACCAAAGATCCCACGAATGGCATGTCGCCAAAGCGCTCGGGCACACGGTAGCTGACGACATCGCCGACTTTGAAGGTCGCCGGGTTGAAGTTGAACTCGAACGGGCACGTCTCGGTTACCTGAGATGGATCGGTATGAATCATCTTCTGGATCAGTTTTAGAGTGGGTGGGTGACTTAAAAAGAGTGGCTCACTCGGCGCATGGCCGTCTTCGCGGTACAAGAGCTTGCTTCGGACGTAGATAACCTTTATAGCTATGTTTGGAGTGCGCAGCAATCGGGGCAACCTTAGGCGGTCCTGGCAGCTCGCAACTCCATCTGGTAGTACGGCAGGCGATCCCCGAAGTGGTTGACCACCGTGTGTGCGATCAGGCCGGCGGCGGGCATGCCGCCATCGATGATCTGTACAACTGCAGTCTCCTGCACGATGACATTGGGCGCAGCTATATGGCGATGCACGAAGAACGCGGCAGGCACGATGTATAGGCGCTCACTGATGTCCTCGCCCACGGGCGGCATCGGTTTGCCGTATTCAACGCTCGGGCAGTTCGTGTTTTCGGGCTCATGGTGATGAGCCACACGCCGAAAGTCCTCGGGCAGAGGCTTGCGACGTGGCTTGCGCTCGGTCTTATCGTCGTTGGACGATGCTCGCGCCTCGCCCTCAGCCCCTTTAAGCAGGGGCAGCAAGCTGGCCTCGTCCTTGGCCAGGGTTTCCTCGAACAGCAGACGCTGCTCGGCGTTCATTGCCTCGGGGTGTCTTGGCACCGAACTTCAGGCCTTCAGCCGTGACAGCTGCAAGGTGATCCTCTCGATCTGAGCGTCCTTGAACTGGATCTCGCGGTCCTGCTGGCGAATGCGTTGCCGCATCCGCTAGGCAAGCGCGATGACGGCCTCGGGCAGCAGATCATCGAGGGCTTCGTCCTTGAGATTCGCGCAGTGCTTGGATGCGTGAATCATGCAGGTGGCGACATGGCGTCGCCACTGTCAACGCGTCACCTTCGCGTACTCAACTCTAGAGCCGCGTGATCGCGCTCATCTCGGGCAGCCGTTGCCATGGCAGCCCGACCACCAACCTGTCGAACCGCGCTTGCGTCAGCGCAATCGGCTTCGCCGTGTCGAGCTCACGTGGCTACGCGAAGCGACCGACATTCAAGCTTCTCGCGGCACACCACACGCCGAAGCCATCGTGCACAGGCATCTTGATGCGCATGGCCCACGCGTTTGCAAGCATGTAGCCGTGGTCGGCGTCGTTCGCGCTCCCAGCGCATGCACGACGTGCGCAAGCAGCCGCCCTGCGCTGCAGCGCAAGTCCACTGGCTTCGTGGACAGCCACGGCGCGTCGATGCGGATCATTGCAGTACTTCGCGAAGCCACGCTGCGCAGTCCGTAGCCGCCGAGAAGGGCCACCTCACGCTCACGCCGGTCGCGCCACGTTTGAACTCAAGACGGATCTCCTCGGCGGCCCTCGCAGCGGCGGCAGTGACAGCTGCCGCCGCCCTCGGCAGCGTGACCGCAACGATACCTGGCGGTGGCTCAGGCAGCGCGGTTCCTGCCGTCTTGACGTTCGCTGCTCCGCCGGGGCCGCGGCGCCAGTCATCAATGAGGTTGTCGTTCAGCGCAAAGGCCCGCGCGACTCCCGCCAACGTAGCGCCAGCTGCGCACATGCTGCAAAAACGTTCGCCTTGAATTCTGTGCTCTGCCTGCGGCGGGGCTGCGGCTCGCGATTCACGTCCATACACGTCCAGTTTAAAGGTTAGCTGGACAGCACCGGTGGGCGCCCACCGCGATTCAAGGTGGAGCGCCCAGCCGCCTACTGCGGCTCAAAACAAGAGGATCAAGGTTTATCCCTAGTGTCAACCGCAGTCACCTAACTAAACTTATCTCACTTCGATAGCGAGGTGAGTGCAATAGATGCGCGCGAGTTCGGCCTCGGTCGTTCGCGCGAATGACAGCTTAATTTCATGGAGGCGGAATGATGGACACAAACATGCCACAGCGCTTTCGCGGCAGTCCGCTGGCGATGAGTTTGGCCCTTGGGCTTGCCACTCTGTCCATAGCGGCGCCGGCGAGAGCGGTAACTATTGACACCGACAACCCGGACGTATCGGTGAAGTTCGACAACCAAGTGCGTTACAACGTCGGCGTTCGCGCCGAGAAGATCGACCCCCGCATCGGCAGCAATCCTCAGGCAGATGAGGGGGATTTTAAGTTCCCCCGCCGCGGCGACATCATCACGAACCGTGTCGACCTGCTGAGTGAGTTCGAGGTCGACTACAAGCGCACTTACGGGCTGCGCCTGTCCGGAGCCGCTTGGTATGACCGAGCCTATCTCGATACGAGCGTCAAGCAGAACCCCACGCTGGCGACGCTCCCGTCGAGCTATATCGGCAACCAGTACTCGTCGCTGACCAAGCGCTACTACCGCGGCCCATCTGGTGAAATTTTGGATGCCTTCATCTACGCGAATATTCCTGTCGCGGGCCGGCCGCTGTCCGTGCGACTGGGTCAGCATTCGATGTTCTGGGGCAGCGCCGCGTTCTCTGCCGCCGGCATCGCGTACAGCCAACAGCCCATCGACGGGCGCAAGGGTGCGGCCACACCTGGAACTGAGGTTCGCGAGCTGTTCCTCCCGCTGAAGCAGATCTCCGCGACTTACCAGGCAAGTGAGGCCGTGCAGCTCGCCGGACAGTACTACTTCGACTGGGATCACGTGCGGTCGCCTGAGGGTGGAACGTACCTGGGGGGGTCCGATCTGGTCCTCGACGGACCGGACCGCGCTGGAGGCGGGCTTCCGTTCAACAGGGGACCTGCTCTGGGTCCGGAAAAGAAGAGCGGAAATTGGGGTGTCAGCACCAAAATAGCGCCGCTCGCATGGAATGGCACGACCGTCGGCCTGTATTACAGGAAGTTCGACGAGAAGAATGGGCTGTGGCTGTTCCGGGATCCAGCCAGTCCCCTGACGTACCGCGCCGTTTATCCACGCGGCACGAAGCTGTTCGGCGCAAGTGTCGACGCGACGGTCGGTCCCGTGGCGGTCGCCGGCGAATTGGCTCTGCGGAAGAATGCGGGATTGAACTCATTCGGGTTCAGTTCGGCTAACGAAGGAGCGCGCGGGGACGTGTACCACGCGTCGGTCAATGCGCTCTATGGCTTGTCGAAGAATGCGATGTGGGACGCTGGCACGCTGCTCGCCGAGTTGACCTACGACCGTTTGGACAAGGTCACAAAAAATCAGGCGCTCTTCAATTATGTCGGTGCAACCAATCCGGTGACCGGCGCCAAGCAGTGTCCGTTGGGTGTGTCCTCCGGCTGCGCAACCAAGAGCGCCTGGGGCCTCACGGTACGGTTTGCACCGAGCTGGAGCCAAGTCTGGCCGAGTGTGAACCTCACAGTTCCGCTGGTCGTCTCGGCGGGCCTCAAGGGAAACACGCCCGACTTCGGAGGGACCAGCGAAGGCCAGGTGAGCTATTCGATTGGCGCCGAGTTCGACATCCGCAACCAGTGGCAGGTCGCGATTAACTATTCGGACGCCAAGGCCAAGATCGTCCGGGCGGGCGCCGCGTACACCGGCAACGGCTCGTGGATGACGAGTGACCGAGGTCGGGTCACGCTGACCGTCAAGACCAGCTTTTAAGACATCATTCAGGAGAGATTCGCATGGACATCAAACGCATTGCGTGGCTCGTGGCTGCGTTGGCGGCGGGCAGCGCCTTCGCGGGAGCGACACCGGAGCAGATCAAGCAGCTCGGCACCACGCTGACCCCGTGGGGTGCTGAAATCGCCGGCAACAAAGAGGGCACGATTCCTGCCTACACCGGCGGTGTGACTAAGGCGCCGGCGGGCTTCAGTGTCGATAGCGGCATGTGGGTGGACCCCTATGCGGAGGAGAAACCCGTCGTTTCCATCACGGCCGCCAACATGGCTCAGCACGCGGACAAGCTGCTGCCCGCTACGCAGGAGATGCTCAAGCGGTGGCCGAACAGCTATCGCGTGGATGTGTATCCGACCCGGCGTAGCTTTCCGGCAATGGAGAAGATCTTCGCCGACGGCTCGATCAAGAACGCCAGCAATCCGGAATGCAAGACAGTCGCGGCGGGCGTCGGCATCCGCGGCTGCGCTCACGGCACGCCCTTTCCGATCCCCAGCGACGGCTATGAGGCGATGTGGAATCACCTGCTGCGGCAGCATGCGCCGGCGTTCGAGGCCAAGGGAAGAAATTTCGTCTGGGATAGTAACGGCGTGCTGCAGACGCCGCAGACCTGGATCGGAACTTTCGACAACCCGTATTGGGATCCGAAGGAGACAACCTACGAGGGCCTCGGAGCCTATTACCAGCGTGGAATGACAGTTACTGTCGACCCGGCCCGGGATGCGGGCTTGACCAACCTGCTCTGGTACCCGCTTCGCATGGATGCCGAGGACCAGCGCACCTGGGTATATACCACCGGCCAGCGGCGTGTGCGTCTAGCCCCAGAGTTCGCCTACGACACCCCGATCGTCCAGCTCGGCGGCGTGATGTTCTTCGACGAGTCGAACACTTTCGCGGGGCGCATGGATCGCTTCGACTTCAAGATCGTTGGCAAGAAGGAGATGTACGTGCCGTACAACACCTTTAAGGCGGTCCAAACTCTTCCGGAGAAAGCGTACCTGAAGCATCATGTCAACCCGGATGTGATGCGTTGGGAGTTGCATCGGGTGTGGGTCGTTGAGGCGACGCTCAAACCCGGAATGCGCCATGCCATGTCCAAGAGGCGGCTCTACCTGGACGAGGACTCCTGGTCGGTGCTGGCGAATGAGGGCTACGACCAAGCCGGAAAAATCGTGCGTGCGATCTATAGCCACACCGCGCCAAACTACTCCGGCGTTGGAGGTGGGCTCGTCAACTACACCTCGTCGTCGCAGATCTATGACCTCGCGCGGGGGAATTGGAGCGTGATCGGCAACTTCGGGTATCCCGACTCGTACTACCGGATCGTGCCCCGCACGCCTGAATTTGTGGCCAAGATCAACCCGCAGGCGATCGCTGGCGCCGGTGTGCGCTGAACAACTGACACCAATCTCGAGAAGCCCGGCGGCACGTCGGGGCTTATCCCTTAATGCAGTGCGCACTCATTCGCACATAGCGCTCTTTAGTAGTTGTATGTCATCGATCAGAAGTCGCGGGCCATTCACCCATATTGCCAACCCCTCCGCGTGGGTCGCTGCCGTGGCGCTGTCGGTCGCCATTGGCGGTGACGCGGTGGCAGCGGACAGCGCTCCGGGCAAGCGCTGGCAGGATCCACTCGACATACCCGCCAGTATGAGCCGGCTAGCCGCGATCACGCAGCTGCTGTCCGTTGCACAGGCCGGTAGCCGGCTCGTCGCGGTCGGCTGGCGCGGAAATATCGTGCTGTCCGAGGACGGCGGGACGAGCTGGGAACAGGTCGCGTCGCCCGTCAGCGTGGACCTTACCGCGGTCAGCTTCGTATCGCCGCAGCTCGGCTGGGCCGTCGGCCACGGCGGAGTCGTGCTGCATAGTCGAGACGGTGGCCTCAGTTGGATCGTGCTGACCGACGGGCGCGCGACTGCCAAGAATATGGTGGCGTACTTCGAGAAGATGCGGGCAGCCGGTGTAGACGGCGCTGCCAAGCTGTTGGAAGACGTGAAGCTCAACACCAAGTCGGGCGCCGACCAGCCGTGGCTGGACGTGCGCTTCGTCGACGCATCCACCGGATGGGCAACCGGGCCGTTCGGCATGTTCGTGGGAACACGAGATGGCGGCCGCAGCTGGACCCCACTGCAGGACATGATCGACAATCCGGACGTTCTGCACTTGACATCCATCGCCAGCATGGATGGCGACCTGTACATCGCCTCCGAGCAGGGAATCGTATTCCGAAAGCTGCGGGATGCGGCGCGTTTCACTCGCCAATCGACAGACTACAAGGGTACCTTGTTCGGGGTCATCGCCCGAAATGGCGTGCTGATCGCCTTCGGCATGCGCGGCTCGGCCTACCGGAGCACCGATCGCGGCCAGACCTGGCAGGCCATGAAAACGGGAGTGGAGAGCGCCATCACCGGTGGTCAGATTCTCCCCGATGGGCGTGTGCTGCTGGTCAGCCAGGCGGGCGAGCTCCTCACAGCCCAGCAAGGGGCCATGGAGTTCGCGCGCCTGACGGTGGCGCGCACTTTCCTGTTCGCGGGCGTCACGGCGGCCGGGCCCCGAAGCGTGGTTATCGTGGGTACGGGCGGCGCCTTCGTACAGCCCATCGAAGAAATCAAACCCTGAAGTGGCCGTCATGCTGGCCGCAGCAAAACAAGGAGAACGCGTGGCTCTCTCTGCAACCGACGCCCGCGCGGAGCACCTGCCGACCGTAGCGAACCCGAAGGATTTCGACCGCAACTCGGGCAATTGGCTCGAGCGGATGATCTTCAATCACCGGATATGGGTGGTGCTTGTCTGCGGAACGATCACACTTGTACTTGGATGGCGCGCCACCATGCTCGAGGTCAATGCAGACTTCGAGAAGATGATTCCGCAGTCGCACCCGTTCGTTCAGAACTACTTCGCGTACAAGGACTCGCTCAAGGGCCTTGGCAACTCGGTGCGTGTGGTGGTCGAAACCCAACGTGGCGAAATCTTTGATCCGAACTACCTGGAAGTGATTCGCAAGATCAACGACAAGCTGTATCTGGTGCCGGGGGTCGACCGCGCGATGATGCGCTCCGTGTGGATGCCGATCGTTCGCTGGACCGAGATCACCGAGGAGGGCGCGCGTGGCGGACCGGTTATGCCGCCGGATTACAACGGATCAGCAGGCTCCGTGCAGACGTTCAAGTCGAACCTGCTCAAGGCGCGCCTGGTCGGGGACTTGGTCGGCAATGACTTGAAATCCACGATGATTGTTGTGCCGCTGCTCGACTCCGTGGCGGAGACCGGCAAGCCGATCGACTACAAGGAACTCTCGCGAATGTTGGAGCGTGAGATCCGTGAGTCTCTCCAGGCGACGACGCCCGGCGCAAGCACGGGACCCTATCGAGTGCACATTGTCGGCTTCGCCAAGCTTGTGGGCGACCTGATCGAGGGACTGACGCAGGTGCTCGCGTTTTTCGGTGTTTCCGCGCTGATCGCCAGTGCGCTGATCTACTTGTACACGCGCGACTGGCGAAGCACGGCGTTGTTGGTGCTAACGGCCGTGTGCGGCGTGGTTTGGCTGCTGGGGCTGCTGCAGCTCCTGGGTTACGACCTCAATCCATATTCGATCCTCGTGCCATTTCTCGTCTTCGCTATCGGGATCTCACACGGTGCGCAGAAGATGAATGGCGTCATGCAGGACATTGGGCGGGGAACCCACAGGTACGTAGCGGCGCGCTACACCTTCCGGCGTCTGTTCATGGCCGGGTTGACTGCCTTGCTCACCAATGTCGTTGGCTTCGCAGTCCTCATGGTCATCGACGTACCCGTCATCCGGGATCTGGCCCTGGCCACCAGCCTGGGCGTGGCGATTCTCGTTTTCACGAAGCTGTTCTTCATTCCTGTCGCCCTGTCGTACATCGGAGTGAGCCCGGACGCGGCACAGCGCAGCCTGCGCGAGAAGTCGACGACCAAGGGCCTGCTGGGCACGATATGGACGCTTTTAGAGCGTTGCTGCGAGCGCCGCTATGCGGTGCCGCTGGTCATCGCATCGCTGCTGGTTGGGGCGGGCGCGGCCGCCGTCAGCCTGAAGTCCCTAAAGATCGGAGATCTCGACGCCGGAGCGCCCGAGCTGCGCCTGGACTCCCGCTACAACCGCGACATGCGCTACATCAACGCGAATTATGGGCTATCAAGCGACCAGTTCGCCGTGATCGTCACCACGCGCTCCGACGGGCTGCGCGATTACGAAGCGCTGGTCGATCAAGACCGGCTCGTCTGGGCACTGCGGCATCTCCCGAGCGTGCTGAGCACGACCTCTCTGCCGGAATTGACGCGTCAGATGACGTACGCGAGCTTCGAAGGGAATCCCAAGTGGCTGACGGTACCACGCAGTGAAAACGCAATCTCCACATCGCTTCGGCAGGTCGCGAACTACAACCCTAACCTCATCAGCGCGAATTTTTCTGTTGCACCTCTGGTGGCCTACCTCACGGATCACCGGGCGGACACGCTGGACCAGGTCGTAGCGACCGTCCAAACGTTCGCCGCGGAGCACAACACCCCCGAGCGCAAGTTTCTGCTCGCCGCCGGCCCTGCGGGGATCGAGGCGACGACCAACATCGTCGTAAGGCAAGCCAACTACCGCATGCTGGCGCTTCTGTATGCCGCTGTGATTCTGCTGTGCTACGTCACGTTCCGCTCCTGGCGAGCCGTGATCGTGGCCGTTGTCCCGCTGCTCATCACGGCTTTCCTTTGCGAGGCACTGATGGTCGCTTTGGGGATAGGCGTGAAAGTGGCGACCCTGCCGGTAATCGCATTGGGAGTTGGCGTGGGCGTGGACTATGCCCTTTACCTGCTCAGTGTGCAGCTCGCGAAGCAGCGCAGTGGCATGTCGCTCAAGGACTCGTACAAGGCCGCGCTGGATTTCACCGGCAAGGTAGTGGCCTTGATCGGCGTGACGATGGCGGCTGGGGTTTTCACCTGGGCCTTCTCGCCAATTAAGTTCCAGGCCGACATGGGCATCTTGCTGACGTTCATGTTCGTCTGGAACATGGTTGGGGCGCTGGTGCTTGTTCCCGCGCTTTCCTACTTCCTGCTGAGGGGACCCAGCGAAAAGGCGGAGCCGGCCCCGTCGCCATCTGCCTGACCCCAGCGGAGGACATGCAACGGTTCGCGAGTCAGCATCGTCGAGAGCCTGCGCGAATCCGAAGCAGCGCAGCATTGCAAGAACGAAGGAGACTAGCGTAAGCAATGGGATGAACGCCCCCACCCGATAGCGGCATCGCGACGTGCCAGTGTGGAAGTGTCAGAAAGACCGACGCACCTTATGCCGACGTGGGTTGCAAGCGATGCGCAGCAGCTCGCCGACGCGGCTGGCTGTCCGCTTGGTAGCCGCTCAATCACATCCATCATGTACGCGAAGGCGTCGTGCCCATTCAGCCGCGCCGATTGAGTCAGGCTCATGATCGCTGCAGTACGCTTGCCGGCGCGCAGCGGCCCGGCGAACAGTCAGTTGTTGCGCGATGGCGCGTGGCAATCCTGCGCATTTCGCGCAAGAAGTCGAAGTCTTCGGGTACGGGCTTGGGTCCGGTGTAGGTGGTTCGAGGTCGAGTTCGCCGCCCAATCGTTGGCCAGTTTGGTGTACCCCGTGAAGGTGGACAATAGCGAGAGCAAGGAGTGACGGCGCCTGCGGCGGGTTCTTCGATTCCGCCCCAGTGTCAGTTTATGGCGCCAGTTTGGAGCACACGTTCGACGAACAGTTGTACGGCAGGATTCCTGCGGTCACCACGTCGGTAGGCCAAAGAGATTCGACGGCTAACTTCCGGGCGGAGCTTTACAGCCCGCGTACCGGGAATCTTCTGAGCCAGTCTCAATCCAGGTATGACCGACACCGAGCATCCTCCTTGGACCATGGAGCCAATGATTTCGAACCCTCGGCATTCGGCGTTTACCTTCGGCTCGTAGCCTGCGCGCCGGCAAAGGTTGACCACGAATTCCGCATAGAAGCTGGATGCGGAATC
>Ga0136846_1221112_pt1 | contig 65611 bp, 33 predicted proteins | sample HopSoiMetagenom2_FD_96841 | JGI IMG/M metagenome (GOLD analysis project Ga0136846, IMG submission 96841) | Grasslands soil microbial communities from Hopland, California, USA - 2 Assembly 2016 (version 4) | ecosystem: Environmental > Terrestrial > Soil > Grasslands | place: USA: Hopland... | reverse complement strand
GGCGCACAGACTCTTTAGAGAGGCTTGAGTTAACTCTTTGAGTTAAAAGTGAAATTGGTCGGGACGCCGGGATTTGAACCCGGGACCCCCTGAACCCCATTTCCGGCAATCTTCTTCTCCTCACTGCTCGGAAGTAGACTCAGAGGGCCACTCCACAGATTCCGACAGTTCTTGCCGCCTTATCTCCACTCCAACCACCCCCCGAATTGGCCCCAAAGGGACAGGCTGAAAGTCCCAGATATGTCCCAGGCCCGAAGTCGGGCCTGGACGGTTCACGGCCATGTCGGCCGGGAGGATTGGAAGATGAGCGTGATCGACCACCCCAGGTTCACCTCGAACCGGCAGGGGGAGCACTAGCCATGTCTCGCCAGACCGCTCGCCCACGAGTCCCTCGTATCAACCTCGACATCATCCGTCGAGCCTACCGCAGCCTTCCCCGCAAGGGAGAAAGCGACTTCTACATCTTGGAGAAAGCCAATGGGCCCTGCTTGCGCGTGCGCAGGACCGTCGTACAGATCGGCGTGCGTTCTGGAGGCCGGTTCCATATCTCGGCCGGTCTTAGCCCAGACATGACTCTCGAAGAGGTCGAGGACGCCCGTGAGGAGGCCCGCCGGCTCCTGCGCCGACTTGAAGACGAGCAGAGTCTCCCAGGACTCACCCGCGGAAGGTCAATGACCCTCCTCAAGCTCTACGAGGAATTCATGGCCGATTTCCGGGAGACCCGCGGCGCGTCACGCAGCCCACGGACACTTGAGAGCTACGAAGCGCTCTGGCGGGTCCATCTCCTGCCAATGCTTGGCCACCTCCGCATCGCCGAGATCACGACCGACGTCGTCCGCCGCTTCAAGCGCGAGATCCCCGACCGAGTGTTCGAGCGACGCCCTGAGGCGAAGGGTGGCGGGCGACCGGTCGCCAACCGCGCCCTCCAGCAGCTCGAGGCAGCCCTCGGCTTTGCCTACCGGATGGACTGGATTCCCCGCAACACCGCTTCGGCGCGGTTCGTCCCGCGCTACGAGGAAAGCCGAGCCGAGGACTTCCTCGACCTCCAAGGCTACGCCGCCGTCGGACAGGTTCTCCGCGACCTCGAGGCCCGGCTCGCCTGCGGCCAAGCCTCTCCCTTGTCGCTTCGTACGCTCTTTGCCCTTCGGGTCGCGATCTACACCGGTGTGCGCCATCGCTCCGAGCTGCTCTGGACCCTCCTCGAATGGTGTCACCTCGATGACAGCGTCCCCCGCATCGGCATTCCACGGGTCAAGGGCGACCGCCAAGCCAAGAGGGGAGGCGGCCGATGGATCTTCCTAGGTCACGAGGCCGTACGCCTGCTCAAGGCGATGCCGCGGCCCGCAGGCTCCGAGCATCTGACCGTACCCGGTGACAAGGCAGGCCAACCCCTCTTCCGCCTCAACGAGGCGTGGCGGGCCGTCCTGCGAGCTGCAGGATTGCCGCAGGTCCCAGTCAAGGTCCTTCGCCATGGCTTCTCCACCCACTCGGTCGGAATCATCGCGCCGGAGCACCGCGCTCAACTGCTAGGCCATCAGGGTCGGTCCATGACCGACACGGTCTACCTCCACAGGCATGGGCCTGACCTGTCCCGCGCCGCAGCTTTGGTCGAGAACCACCTTCGCGGCCTGCTCGGAGATCGCCAAGCGGCTGGCGCCGCCTCCAGCCGTTTGACCACGCCCTCAGGGCCTGAATGGGCCGGCGGGTAGTGGGGTGATCGTGTGCCGCTGCCGCGCGGGGAGAGGAGCATAGAGCAGGCCGGCTCGCTTGGGCACGGTTTCGGCACAAGTAAGTTGTATGCCTACAAAACACCATACAATGGGTAATGGGGTTCGAACAGATGAATAAAAGTCTTAAAAATCTCACCCCTCCTGCGAGACCCTCCATCTGGCTCGACAGCGCCGACATGAAAAGGTGCTCGTCCTCCTGATGAGCATCAGATAGTCATGAGCGAACCGATGAAGTCTCTCGCCGGCGTCTTGGCCGCCCTGCTCGAGGTGCCGATGCTCACCGAGCACCTCCGCCGCAACGTCGAGCTCGCCGAGGCGCTCGGCCAGCCGACAGCCGAGAGGCCCTTGCCTTCGGGCGTGCGCCCCGACATTGGCCGGGTTACCGCCGCTCTCGCTCTCGCCCCCTCCTTCGCCGAGCTCATACGTTTTGCCAACGCCGTCGACTTCCGCGACCTCAACGAGATCGAGCTGGCTTACCTCGAAGGGGTTTCACTCAAGACGGTCCGCCGCTGGCGGACGCAGGGTACCGGCCCGGAGTACAGGTACGAGGCTGGAATTTCCTACCCCATCCGCTGGGTCTGGGAGTGGAGAGAGAGGGGGCGCCAAAAGATCACTGCCCAAAAGATGGGGCGCGGGCGAAGGCCTTTAACCTAGGACCCCGCCGGCCGCCGTCTGGGTCAAGGGTAAAGCTCCCGGTGAGCTTCGCGCCCACATTCGTCAGCGACCTTACAGGGGGCATCCGGTCAAGCACTGGATACAGAGGTCACATAGCCGACCTGGCCCATGCTCATCGAGCGGCCGCAGTGAGGTCATGCTAGATTACCGGCTTTCCGAAGCCCTCTCATGAACCTGACGTCCCCCCGCTGGCAGCAGATCACCCCGTCCGAGTTCCCTTGGGAGCGGGAGGCGCTCGCGTTCATCCATGAGGAGATTCCGGACCATGAGCCGTATCGCGCCTGGGCCAATCTGGATTTCGTGGCGGAGGACGGATCAATTCAGGAGGTGGACCTGCTCGTCCTGTCTCCCAAAGGGTTCTTCCTGGTCGAGATCAAGAGCTGGCCGGGGACGCTCTCGGGCGACGCCAACACTTGGAACCTGGAGCGCGAGGGGAAGGTGCAGACGTTTGACAGCCCACTGCTGCTCGCCAATCGCAAAGCCCGCAAGCTCGCGTCTCTGCTCAAGCGGCAGAAGGCCGCTCGCGGCGCCCAACTCCCCTATGTCGAGCCGCTGGTCTTCCTCTCTAACCCCAACCTCCAATGCAAGCTCACGGGCTCGGCCCGGCAGGGCGTGCATCTGCGTTCCGGCATCCTGGCCGCGCTCACTCGCCTCGATCCGGCGGCGCCGTTTCAGCCCGGCAAGGTCCGCGTCTACAGGCCCGTGGCTCAGGCCGTCGTGCGCGCTGTCGCAGAGGCTGGCATCCGCCCCAGTCAGCGCGCCCGTCGGGTCGGCGATTTCCTGCTCGAAGAGCTGCTCTTCACAGGGCCCAACTATCAGGCCTGGCTGGCCCGCCACGCCACGCTGGAGAAAATCCGCCGCCGCGTCCGCCTCTATCCCCTCGCTGCCGCCACTGGTGCCGAGGCCCGGGCTCAGATCGAGCGCGCCGCCCGCCGGGAGCTGGAGGCGCTGGAGCCCCTCTTCCATCCGGGCCTGCTCAACCCCGCTCATCACACCCAGAGCGAGCTCGGCCCCGCTCTCGTCTTCGATCACAACTCCGACGCCCTGCGGCTCGACCACTACCTCGTCCGGGACGCCTCCCGCCTCGGTTTCGAGGACCGTTTCTGTCTCGTCCGCCAGATCGCCGAGACGCTTCAATACGTTCATGACAAGCGCGTCTTCCACCGCTCTCTCCCCCCCAGAGCATCCTGGTCTGGAACCCGGACGCCCCGCGGCCCGAGTTGAAGGTCTTCAACTGGCAGACCGCCGCCCATGAGGCTTTGTCCGCCGGCGTCACCCGCGCCATCAGGCCGGGCTCTCCGGCACCTCGCACCTCGATCCGCTCATCGAGGACGCCGCCCAGGTCTACCTCGCCCCCGAGGCGCTCACCGTCCCCGACGCCTCGCCCGAGGCCCTCGACGTCTTCTCCCTCGGCGCGCTCGCCTACCTGATCTTCTCCGGCAAACCGCCCGCAGCCTCCGTCCTCGAGCTCCACGACCTCCTCCGCGTCGGCAAGGGCCTCCAGCTCTCCGCCGGTCTCGACGGCGCCAATCCCGATCTGGCCGATCTCGTCCAACTCGCCACACACCCCGAGGTCGCCCGGCGCATCTCCTCGGTCTCCGAATTCCTCGGCCTCCTGGAACTCGTCGAAAAGGAGAAGCCCCGTTCGAATGAAGAGCCGGTCGAGGATCCCTTCAACGCCCACGCCGGCGATCTCCTCCCGGCGGCTTCCGTGTCCGGAGCCGCCTCGGCAAGGGATCGACCGCCCTCGTCTTCCTCGTCGAGCGCGACGGTCGGCCGCAGGTGCTCAAGCTCGCCTTGGACGCCCAGGCGGACGATCGCCTCCAGGCCGAAGCCGAGGTCCTCCGCCGCCTGAACAATCCGCGCATCGTCCAGCTCCTGGACGACGTCCGCGTCGGTCCGCGGCTCGGTCTCCTGCTCCCCTATGCCGAAAAGGGCACCCTGGCACAGCGCCTACGCACTGAGGGACGCCTGCAACTGGAGTTCCTCCAGGGCTGGGTGAGGATCTGCTCCAAGCCGTGGACTACCTCGAACGCGCCGGCGTTCCCCACCGCGATCTCAAGCCGGACAATCGAGGCCAAGACGACGACGGCAAGAGAGGTGGGGGACATCCCCGTGCCGCCCCGCTACGCTTCCACCGGCTTTCGTAAACAGGGCTACTGGCGCCTGCGGGGCAAGCTGGACGTGCCGAAGGAGCGATTCATTGCCTATCCGGGCCTCAAGCGCGGGGCCGATCTCTCGCCGGTGATTGGCTGGGCGGGCTGGGGCCATCTCCAGCAGGCGCAGGCGCTGGGCACGGCCTTCCACGAGTTGCGCGAGAAGGAGGGCTGGGGCGCCGACCGTCTCGCGCCGCTCCTCGCCGGACTGCTGGAACTGGTCCCCTGGCTCCTCCAGTGGCACAATGAGCCGGACCCCGCGCACGGCGGCACGCGGCTCGGCGACTTCTTGGTCGGCTTCCTCGACGAAGAGGCCAGGTCCCTGGGCCTCACCCGCGAGGTCCTCGAGAGCTGGCGGCCGGCGGTGGGAGCCAGGAAAGGGCGAAGGGCACGGACGGCGTGACACGGGCACACCGGCTCTGAGTGATGAAATTTCGCCACGCGGCCCGGCTCTGGCACCTAAGATTACGAGCGCGGTCCGCGCGAGTCGTGGGGGCTCGCAGTCGGCGCCCGCACAAGGAGACCTCCATGCGTCGCATGTTCATCGCCATGGCCGTCACTGCCTCCCTTTTGACCACCGCTCCGTCGCACCTCCTCGATCCACTCTGGGCGCTCTTCTCTCGGATCTGGAGCTCATCGACGCCCCTTCAGCCGCAACCCGATGCAGGCTGTGGGGCGGACCCCAACGGCCGATGCCTGCCGGACCCTCAGCCGCAGCCCAATGCGGGCTGCGAGTCGGACCCCAGCGGCCGGTGCAACCCCAGCTCATGACTCGGAGATGAGGCCCTGGTAGCAGCGCGCCCGGAAGAGGTAGCGCAAGACGCTGCGGGCCAGCTCGGCCTTGGCCTCCTCGCGTTCAGCCGCTTTCTGGAAGAGCCGCAGGGGGGCCAGGGCCTTCCGGTGGACCCCCTTGGATTCAAAGACCTTGCCCAGTTCCCGAGCCAGCACCTTGTTTGCACGCCATCGAGAGCGTCTCCCTTCCTGTGAGTGCCTTCCAAAAAGCTGAGTGCCCTCACGGTTGAAGCGTGACACTCTCCGAGAACTCGCGTAGCAGGTCCGGGGAACCTCAGCGCTTAGAAACGCCTCTTCCTCTCTGACAGCTCTACGAATCTTCGGCAATTCTCTCTATAGGATACCAGAATCCCGACTGCCTCGCCGACAATCCAGGACAAGCGCGACGAGAGAGACCGAGGCGACGGAGAGAGGAAATCTCAAACGATGGACGCACTCGAAATCCCTACCCTGGAGACGGAACGCCTGCGGCTGCGCTCTTTTCGCAAGAGCGACATCGAGGACTACGCCGCACTGAACGCGGACCCCGAAGTTGTGCGCTACCTCAGCGGGTCGGAGCCATGGGACCGGGGCCGGTCCTGGCGGCACATGGCCTTCCTCATGGGACACTGGCAACTCGGGGGCACCGGCATGTGGGCGGTGGAGCATAGAGAGACTGGCACCTTCATCGGGGCCGTCGGCTTTGCCGCGCCTGAGGGCTGGCCCGGCTTCGAGCTCGCCTGGACTCTGGCGCGGCGCTGGTGGGGATATGGCTACGCCACCGAGGGCGCACGCAAGGCTCTGGCTTATGCCTTTAACGCGTTGGAGAAGGAGCGCGTCATCAGTCTCATCCATCCGGAGAATCGGCCCTCCATCCGCGTCGCCGAACGGATCGGCGAAACCCTGGCAGGCCGCATCAACCATCTCGGGCGGGAGATGTTGTGCTATGGACTCGACCGGGAAATCTACCTGACAGAGGTTGCACCCGTTGGCGGCTTGAACTCTGGGCGCCGGATGAGCGAAATCGCGATCCCGAGAAGGGTAAGGTAGGGCCGCTGTACCTGCCCGGTTCCCAGGCCAAGACTGTCGCAGGGTCGAGCCCAACTCCGGGAGCGTCCGCTCTGAGCTCGGGTCGTATCCCAGAAACCGGATGATCGCTCAGAGGAGCCATAGGGTGAGGGTATAATTTCCTGCGTTCAGGGCCAGCGGACCGCATCCGACTTGCGGGCGGAGTGCCTCGCATCGGTGGAGTCTTGGCGTTTCGGGAAGGAGCATCATGGCGAGATTGATCCGGGAGCTGATCGAGGTCCCCGAGCGGGTGCACAAGGGGGACTTCGTCCTCAAGCTCTCCGAGGGGGTGGAGCGGCCGGAGGAGACGCTGCGCCAGTACGTGGTGACCGACCAGCTCCGCAACTGCTTCCAGCGGGCGCTGGAACTGGTGCACCGGGCGCTCGAAGGGAGGCGGTCGATGGGTGCCTATCTCCACGGCAGCTTCGGCAGCGGCAAGAGCCACTTCATGGCCGTTCTGCACCTGCTGCTCCAGCACAATCCGAGGCGCGGTCCATCGCGGCCCTGGCGCCAGTGGTGGCGCGGCACTCCTGGACGGAGGGGAAACGGTTCCTCCTCGTCTCGTTCCACCTTCTGGGCGGGCAGGACACTCTGGAGCAGGCGATCCTGGGGCACTACGTGGAGCACGTCCGCCGCGTCCAACCCAGGTCGCCGCTGCCGGCCGTCTACCTGGCGGAGCCGCTTTTTGCCAACGCGGCGACCCTGCGGACGGAGATGGGCGACGAGAAGTTCTTCGCGCGGCTCAACAGCGGCAAGACGAGCGGCGGCGGCTGGGGCACCTTCGCCACCGGCCCCTGGGATGCTGCCAGCTTGGCCGAGGCCGTGGCGGCCGGGCCCAAAGACGACCGCCGCCAGAACCTGGTGAGCGACTTGGTGTCGCGGCTCTTCCCGGCCTACGAGGATCTCGCGGCGAACCGTGGAGAGGCCTTCATCTCTCTGGACCGCGGCCTGTCGGTGATCTCGAAACTCGCCCAGAAGCCGGGCTACGACGGCTTGGTGCTCTTCCTCGACGAGCTCGTGCTATGGCTGGCGAGCCGGGTGGCGGACATAGCCTTCATCTCTCGCGAGGCGTCGAAGGTGGCGAAGCTAGTGGAGTCGGAGACGGCGGACCGGCCGGTGCCGATCATCAGCTTCATCGCCCGCCAGAGAGACCTGCGGGAGCTGGTGGGCGAGCACCTCCCCGGAGCGGAGAAGCTGCGCTTCTCGGACAACCTCAAGTACTCCGAGGGGCGGTTCGACACCATCACGATCGAGGACCGTAACCTGCCGGCGATCACCAAGCAGCGGCTGCTCAAACCGCGGGACGAAGAGGCTCGGCGGGAGATCGACCGCGCTTTCGAGGAGACGAGCAAGGTACGCAACGAGGTGCTGGCGGCCCTGCTCGGCCGGGAGGGGAACCCCGAGGCGTTCCGCGACGTCTATCCGTTCAGCCCGGCCCTGGTGCAAGCCCTGGTGGCCATCTCCTCCGCGCTGCAACGGGAGCGCACGGCGCTGCGAGTAATGCTGCAGCTCCTGGTGGACCAGCGGCAGACCCTGCGGCTGGGCGACCTCGTGCCGCTGGGCGACCTCTACGATGTCATCGCTGAAGGGGACGAACCTTTCACCGAGGAGATGCGCATCCACTTCGATCGCGCCAAGCGCCTCTATCATCAGAAACTGCTGCCGACGTTGGAACGGCAGCACGGCTTGACGCAGGAGGAGGCGCGCTCCCGGCCTCACGACGACCCCGCGGCGCACGCCTTCCGGGGGGACGACCGGCTGCTGAAAACGCTCCTTCTCGCCGCGTTGACGCCGGACGTGGAGGCATTCCAGGGGATGAACGCAGGGCGGCTGGCGGCACTCAATCACGGCAGCATCCGCTCGCCCATCCCGGGCGGCGAGCCCAAGGCGGTGCTCAGCCGCTGCCCGCACTGGGCCGCCCAGGTGGGAGAGATCAAGATCGGGGACGATTCTGTCAATCCCTCGATCGCCCTCCAGCTCTCGGGGGTGGACACTGAGAGCATCCTGGAGAAGGCCCGCTCGATCGACAACGACGGCAACCGCAAGCGGGTCGTCCGGCACCTGCTGGCCACGGAGCTGGGCCTGGCACCGGCGGCGGACGAATCCCTGATCCCGGCCCACGGCTTCACTTGGCGGGGCACGCCGCGGCAGGTCGAGGTGGTGTTCGCCAACGTCCGCGAGATGACCCATGACTCCCTGCGCCCCCGGGTGGGTGGCGACGACTGGAAGGTGGTCATCGACCTGCCGTTCGACTCCGAAGGGCACTCGGCCAAGGACGACTTGGCGAAGCTGGAGGAATTCCGGGCTCAGGAGCCGGACACGCCCACCTTCTGCTGGCTGCCGGCATTCTTCAGTCACGAGTCGCAGCGCGACCTCGGCACCTACGTGATTCTCGACTACCTGCTGACCGGCGAGCGGTTCAACGACCACGCCTCGCACCTCTCGGCCGTGGACCAAGCGGCAGCGCGGGTCCTGATGGACAACCGGCGCAGCCAGCTCAAGCAGCGGCTGATCTCCTGCCTGGAAGCCGCCTACGGCGTGACCGGCAACACGGCCAATCCGCTGGAGCTGGGCGAGATGCACGAGGCGGCCTTCCTGCTCTCCGACCGCTGGCGCAACCATCTGACGCGCGGCGCCGCGGCGGTTACCGCGGACAACGCTGTGACCGTGGGCAGGCTGCGCAACGCCTTCATCTCCGTGCTGACCGGGCTCCAACGTATCCAGGACGGGCGTCAGGCCCGCGCCGCGGCGATCCTCGACCGGCTGCGGGACGCCCTGTCGCGCGACGAGCTGGCGGTCGCTCTGCCGGGAGCGGTCGAGCGCGCCGTGGACGAGGGCGCGGGTCTGCTGGCCGAATCGACCGTGCCGCCACCCGTTCCCGAGCCGGCGCCTAAGCCGCGTCCGGGGTGGCGGGTGATCGAGCGCAAGTCGCGAGGGCTCGACGCAGCGAAGGCGGCGGCCCTCTTTCGGGAGCTGGAGGCCCGGTTGGAGGAAAAGGGCGAGCGCCGCCTGCGGATCGAGTGGACCCTGGAAGGACGGTCGGACAAGACATGAGCTCACCGGCCTCGATTGGCCATCTGCAGGCGAAGGTGGCCCAAATCCGCAAGAAGTATCCCTGGGACTCCCGGCCGATCGGCTTCCATATGGGAGCGCGGCTGGTGGAGCACGAAGGCTCCCCCCATCGTGCTGCTCACCGACCGTAGCGAGCGGGAGCTGGGGGTGGACGTCGTGACCCGGTTGATCAGGCGCAAGCTCTTCCCTCTCGACTCCCTGCAGGTGCTGCAGGAGAGGCTCGGCATTCACCAGATCGATCCCCGCCTGCGGAGCCTGACCTGGGCTGCCCGACCATCTGCTCGCTCTCGGCGAGGACGAGATCCCCCGGCCTGCCAGTCAGGTGCTGGACGCGGACGAGGTCTGGCAGGTGCTCCTGAAACGCCTGGGGCTCGCCGATCCCCGGCCCGACCTGCGGGCGGTGCTGGAGTGGACCACCACGGCCGCCGAGGGAGAGGGTCCGGAGAGACCCCAAGGACCGAAAGGATCGGACGCCTTTCTGAGCCTGCCCGTCGAGGCGCGGGCGGACCATGCGCGGCGTATCGCCGAGTCGGCCGGCGAGGCCGCGGAGGTCATCCTCCAACTCGTGGCAGCCGGCCGCGGCAGCGAGGCCGTGGCCCGCCGGGCTGGTCTGCGATCTGCTCTTCCCTGCCGATCGAGCCGCGGACGCCGATGCCTCGCGGGCTGCCGGCCTCTTCGAGGCTCTGCGGCTCGGCGGCTCGACCCTGTCGCCCGCGGCCGGCCGGGCTTGCGGAGGCGGCGGGCGAGTTGGTGCGCCGGCGGCTCGGCACGGGCGGCGAGGCCGCGGTGTCGCCATGGCTCTCCAAGGCTCAGCGCCTGCTCGGAGAGCTGCGGATCGAGAACTGGCCGAGGAGCGCAGCGCCTGGCTCCAGTCTGCCTTCGGCCGGACCGTGAAGCGCTTCGCCGAAGCCGTGTCGACGTGGCTCGAACGCCGGAGGCAACGGGGCTGGCCGGGCTGGCCGAAGCCGCGGCGGGTGTGCGCCGGCACGAGTTGGCCCGGGCACGCGAGCCCGAGGTGCAGGCGGTGGACATGGTTCTCCGGCTGTGCCGCTGGTTGGCGGCCTCCAGGCGCCGAGCACACGCCGGATCGTTCGCCGAAGCGGCGGCCGACTACGCGTGGGAGGGCTCCTTCGCCGACCTTGCGCGGGCGGCCCTGGCCGATGTCCACCTCACCGCACCTCTGGGAGAGGTGCGCGATCGCCTGCTGCGCGCCGCCGCCGACCAGCGGGAGATAGAGGCCCGGCGCTTCGCCGAGCTGCTGGCGAAATGGTCCGAAGCCCCCACAGCCACCGACGCCCTGGTACCCATCGAATCGGTGCTCGACCGGGTGGTGGCGCCGCTCGCCGCCACCAGCCCGGTGCTCCTCCTAGTGCTCGACGGCATGAGCTTCGCCATCTTCCGCGAGCTGTCGGAAGACCTCGCGAAGTGCGGGTGGGACGAGTTGCGGCCCCAGGAGATCCCCGTACGCCTCTGTGGTGACGGCCTGTTGCCGACCGCCACCCAGGCCTGCCGCACGAGCCTGCTCTGCGGCGAGCGGCGGATGGGGACCACCGCGACCGAATCTCAGGGCTTTGCCGCCCACGCCGGCCTGCGCCGCCAGGGAGCCGCAACCCTGCCACCCATCCTCTTTCACAAGGACGATCTCCGAGGCGAAGGGGCCGTTTGTCCGAAAAGGTGAAAGGAGAGGTCGAGCGCAAGGGCCGCAGGGTCGTCGGCGTGGTCCTCAACGTGGTGGACGACCAATTGCCCAAGGGACAGCAGTTCGTGCCGCGCTGGAAGGTGACCGCTATCCGCTTCCTTGGCGACCTTCTGCAATCCGCGCTGGACGCGGGACGGACGGTGATCCTCACCGCCGATCACGGCCACCTGGTGGAGCGGCAGACCGAGCTGCGCCGCCACGAAGGGGGTGGCACGCGGTATCGGCCGGCGAGACCGGGAGGGCCGGCCGGCGACGGCGAGATCGTGGTGCGCGTGCCGCGCGTCCTGCTGGGCGAGGGCTCAGGCCTGTTCCTGGCCTGGAGCGAGCGGCTGCACTACACGGCCCTCCAGAGCGGCTATCACGGCGGCGTGTCGCCGCAGGAGGTGCTCGTTCCCCTCTCCGTATGGGCGCCTTCGGGCGGCGAGATCCCGGGGTGGAAGTCCGCGGCCGACGAACCGGACTGGTGGCGGAACGAGGGCGCTCAGCCCACGGCGGCGCACCCGCCAGGGAAGACCCGGGCGAAGACCACGGGCCCGCCGGCGAGCCAGGGCGTGCTTTTCACCGACGTCGCCGTGGCCCGCCCGGCAGGGTGTGGTGGCATGAAGCCCCTGGCCCTCGCGCGCCAGCTCGAAGTCCCCCTGTCGCGGGTGCACGGCCTGCTCGCGGCCCTCCAACGGATCCTCAACGTCGAAGGCTTCCCCGTCCTGGTCTTCGATCCGGACTCCGACAAAGTGACCTTCGACCGGCCCCTCTTCGAAAAGCAGTTCCCGCCCGGCGAGGGAAAGCCGTGAGCGTCAACCCACAGCGGCGGCAGGAGATCCTCGACGCCCTGCGGCACGGCACCGTGCCGCACCGTGGGCTCGACCTCCTGGCCGTGGGCCTCGATCGCTTCGAGACGGCGATCGGCCAGGAGCTCGAGAGAGCCGAACGGGGCGCGGGGATCTTCAAGGCCCTGCGTGCGAGTACGGGAGCGGCAAGACCTTCTTCGCCCGCTGGCTCTGCGAACGCGCCAAGCGCCAAGGCTTCGCCACGGCCGAGGTGCAGATCTCCGAGACCGAGACCCCGCTCCACCGGCTGGAGACCGTCTACCGGCGGATGATCGAGCGCCTCTCCACGTCGTCGCAACTCTCCGGAGCGCTGCGCGGCATCGTCGACGCGTGGTTTTTCACCCTGGAGCAGGACGTGCTGGCCGAGGGCGGCGTCGACGAGCAAGACGCGCCGGCCCTGCTCGCCCGCAGCCAGGAGTTGATGGAGCGGCGGCTGGCGGACATCTCGAAGAGCGCTCCGGCCTTCGCCGCCGCCCTCCGCGGCTACCGCGAAGCCACTGGCCGGCGGCCGGCGGGAGACTTCCGAGGGGCTCCTCTCCTGGATCGGCGGTCAGCCCAACGTCGCGGCCGGCGTCAAACGCGGGGCGGGCATCAAAGGGGAGATCGATCATTCGCCGCCCTGAGCTTCCTCCAGGGACTGCTGGTGGTGCTCCGCGACTCGGGGCACCTGGGCCTCGTGCTCGTCCTCGACGAAGTGGAGACCCTCCAGCGGGTGCGCAGTGACGTGCGCGACAAGGGATTGAACGCCCTACGCCAGCTCCTCGACGAGATCGATGCCGTCCGCTTCCCCGGCCTCTACCTCCTGGTGACCGGAACCCCGGCCTTCTTCGACGGCCCCATGGGTGTGTAGCGCCTGCCGCCCTCGCTCAGCGCCTGCAGGTGGACTTCGCGACCGAGGCGCGCTTCGACAATTCGCGGGCCGTGCAGATCCGCCTGCGCAACTTCGACCTCCCGGGACGAAGAGCTGGGGCGGCGCGTACGGGACCTCTTCGCCGAAGGCTCGCCGGCCGCGGAACGGCTCCGCCGCCTCGCCTCCGACGAGTATCTCGACGTCCTCGCCCGCGCCATTGCCGGCGAGCTCGGAGGCAAAGTGGGGATCGCTCCGCGGCTCTTTCTGAAAAACTGGTCGCCGACGTGCTGGACCGCATCGAGCAGCACCCGGATTTCGATCCCTGCGAGCACTACGCGCTGACCGTAGCGGCCGGCGAGCTAACCCGCGAAGAGCAGGGGGTGTGGAGAACGCCGGGATCGTTGGGGTCAGACGACGTTGAGTTGGAGGTGTGAGCGCCTTCGACCGCCTCCACCCGGCCCTCCAGCACCACATCGTCAACAGCCTCGGCTGGCGGACGCTGCGGCCGCTTCAAGAGCAGTGCATCGAGCCGGTGCTGGCCGGCGGCCACGCTCTCCTAGTGGCGCCGACCGCCGGCGGCAAGACCGAGGCGGCGATCTTCCCCCTGCTCTCCCGCCTGTTGAGCGAGGAGTGGAGCGGCCTCTCCGTGCTCTACGTCTGTCCGCTGCGGGCGCTGCTCAACAACCTGGAAGCCCGACTCTCCGGCTATCTGCGCCTCCTGGGCCGGCGTGCCGCCCGTTGGCACGGGGACGTGGGCCAAGGAAGGGGAGCGGCGCGAGATCCAGCGCGATCCGCCGGGCCTGCTGTTGACCACACCGGAATCGCTGGAGGTCATGCTCACGGCGCGGGGAATCGATCACGACCGCCTGTTCCGCGGTCTCCAAGCCGTGGTGATCGACGAGCTCCACGCCTTCGCCGACGACGACCGCGGCTGGCACCTGCTTTCCTTATTGTAACGGATTTCTCGGGTGGCCGGACGCGACCTGCAACGCATCGGTCTCTCGGCCACCCTCGGCAATCCGGAGGAGCTCTTGGGCGCTGGCTCGCCAGCTCCTCGCCGGGTCCGCGCGCCGTGGTGGCGCCCGAGTTGGGCGCGGCCCCGGACGCCGGCGTCCAGATCGATTTCGTCGGCAGCCTCGACAACGCCGCGCAGGTGCTCTCGCGGCTCTATCGGGGCGAGAAGCGGCTGGTCTTCTGCGACAGCCGGTCGCGCGTCGAGGATCTGGCCTTCCGCCTACGGGAGCTGAAGGTGGAGACCCACGTCTCCCACGGCTCCCTGGGCGCCGAGGAGCGGCGGCGGGCCGAGCAGGCCTTCGCCGAGACGCGCAACTGCGTGATCGTGGCCACCAGCACGCTGGAGCTGGGGATCGACGTCGGCGACCTTGATCGGGTAATCCAGATCGAGGCCCCGGCGACCGTGTCCAGCTTCCTCCAGCGCCTGGGCCGCACAGGCCGGCGCCCTGGCATCAGCCACAACCTCCTCTTCCTGACCACTACGCCCGAGACCCTGCTGCGGGCGGCTCCTGGCGCTGTCCACCAGCTCGCGGGTCTGCCGCGTGGCGCCGAGGCGGACTGGCTCGATCGCATGCCTGGCTTCGCCGCCCTGCCGGCCCGGGACCGCAAGGCCGTGCTCGCCCATCTCGAAGCGGAGGGCTTCCTGCACGAAAATTCTGGTATTCTGGGGCTTGGTCCCGAGAGCGACCGCCGCTTCGGAGGCAAGGGATTCCTGGAGCTGCTCTCCGTCTTCGACTCCCCGCCGCTAATCCGCGTCGTCCACGGCCGGAGAGAGCTGGGCTCGGTCGACGAGGCCACCTTCCAGCTCGCCGGAGGGGAGGGAGCCACCGTCCTCCTGCCCGGCGGCCAGAGCTGGCGGACCGTGCACGTGGACTGGTCGAAGCGGGAAGCATATGTCGAGCCCATCGACCTCCCCGGCCGGTCCCTCTGGCTGGGCGACGGCGTCCCCTGAGCTACGCCCTCTGCCAAGCGCAGAAGCGGGTCCTCCTCGGCCAAGGCCGGGACGACCGCGACGATCGCCTGACGCGCCGCGCCCGGACCCGAATGGACGAGCTGTGTGCCGATTTTCCCTGGCTCACCGCAGGAGCCACTCCCCTGGAGCGCCTCTCCCCCACCCGCACCCGCTGGTGGACCTTCGCCGGCCTCAAAGCCAACGCCACCCTGGCGGATCACCTGAGCGCCGCGGGCAGCCTCGTGGCCTCGCGGGACAACCTCTCCCTCACCTTCGAGACGGCGTCAGGAGTCCTTTCCCTCCAGGAGCATCTCCCTACTCCGGCCGTGCCGAAGCCCTGCGTCCCACCAGCTTGGCGCAGGACGCCCTGGAGTCCCTGAAGTTCGCCTTCTGCACCCCGCTGGAGCTGTGCCTGGAAACGCTGGGACGGCGGTTGGGGGATGCGCGGGGGGTAGGTCACGGCGGGCCCAAAGTGCGCCGCTACAGCCGGTTCGAGCGATGCCCGAGACGAGTCCCGTTTCTGTGGGGAGAGGCAGATCATGAGCATCCAATATCCGCAGGTCGAACGACGGAAAAATCTTCACCTGACGAGTTCCGTTCCAGGTACGTTGACAGAGCACCCGTAGTCATCGTATCAGCGCGAGTGGTGGAGGTTCGCGCAGTTTTTTTACGGGCCAAGCCACCGTGCTCGCCGAGGAGTGGCCGGCCCGGATCGCGCTCCGGGTCCTGCTGACTGGCGGCGACCGGCCGCGCCAGCACGCGCGAACACCTTCCCGTCCGACTCGTCAACCACTACGGATTCCCTCGCGGGCGAGCCATTGCAGGAGCGCAGCCATCGGTGCGGACACCCTGCGGAGGAAGCGCGCGGAGGCGTCCCTCCAGGAGACCTACCTGCGCCGCCTGATCGCGCAGACGGAGATCCTGCCGCTGCGCGGCGCCCGGCTCCTGGACGGGCTCTCGGTTCGATTCCGGTCCTGGACGGTTCGCCTTGACATCGTCGGGCGAGTTGGAAAGAATGAAAAGATTGTGACATCGAATCTTTTTGGCTATTCCACGAAGGATCGACCCCTGGCGAGCGGGATTGCGGTCCCTTCTGATCTCGCCGAGGGCGCGCGGCGCCTTGTGGACGGCGCGAGAGGGGACCTGGAGAGCCTCCTCTACTATGAGCATCCTCTCACGGTCCACGGAGTCATCGTGGTCGCGCGCGACCGGGTGGGGTCGTATCCTGATCTCCTCGCCAGGATCTACCGGACGCTGCTCGCCGTTCCGGCCATTCATTGCCTGCGGTGGCGGGATCTCTTCGTCCTGGCTCTCCCCTGCTCCTCGGCCCCTCCCTTTCTCGACGACCAGCCCCATCTCGCATACTGCGTCAAGTATCGCAGCGCCCTGCTGCATGGCCGGGACTGCCGCCCGGAAGTGCCTCTCCCGGCCCAGCCGAGACTCTTCCTGCAGGAGCACCTGCGCGGTTGCCGCCACTACTTCAGGGCCCACTACTTACAACGGCTTCTGAAGGCGGCGTATCGGGAGCTCGTCCGCGAAATCCTCGAGGAGGCACGCCGGTTGATGTCCACCGCCCTGATGGGGGATCGGGGGGGGTGGCAGATCGACCTCGCGGAAGTCCCGCAGCGATTCTTGACCTGGCACGGCACGGCGGAAGCCGCCAAGGTCCTCGGGGGCTTGGAGGGCTTCGCCCGGCGGCTGAGCGATCCGACGGCCGCTCTCCAGAAGGAGGACGCCTGCGAAGTCACCTGGCTTTTTGAGCGGCTGTTGGATCTCTTGGGGAAGGGAGGCGTATGACTCCGACGCTGGAAGACTACTGGCGAGCCGTCGACTCCTTCGCCGCCGCGATGGGTCGGCTCGGCGATGACGTGCGAGGGATCCTGCTCTGGGGCTCTCTGGCCCGTGACGAGGTGGTGCTCGGGCAGAGCGACCTCCTGGACGCCGTGGTCGTCGTCCGCCGTGGACTTCTGGAGGAGCGGGCGGAGTTTGACCGGGTCGTGCAGCAGATCCTCGCCGCCTGCGCTCCGCTGGCGGAGAGCGGCATCCCCTTTGCCCACCCGCCCAATCTCTTTCAAGAAGAGGAGCTCGGCGATTTCGAAGCCTTCATTGGCCCCACTCTCGTCTCGCCCGATTCGAGCCGGCTCCTCATGGGCGAGGATCTGCGGCCCCTGGTGCACTGGAGCGACGAGGGGCAGGCCGTGGCGCGTTGCGCCTTCTTCTCGATGAAGCGGCGATTCCTGGACCGCCTTTCGGTCTTCCTGCCTCCATTGCGGCTGTCGGCACAACAGCAGAGTCTTCTCTTCGACCGGCTGGTTGAGCTGAGCAAGAGTTTTCCTGTCCTTGCCTGTGCGGCCCTCGGCCGGCCAGCCAGCCAGAAGCATGCCCTCACGGAGCTGCGGCAGGCTCTTCCGGATCTCGATTTCAGCCTGTTCGACAAGATCACGGCCCTCCGGAAAGGCGAGCGGTCTCTCGGCAGGCCGGAAGAGCTGCAGGGCCTCCTGCGGTCGGCCTTCGACCTCACGGAACGGATCGAGGAGCCGATTCTGGCCTCCGCGACGGCTCGCTGGAGCGATCTCCTCGCCGCCGGCGCCGATCCGCAGGAGAGGACCTGAATCCGTTCCGGCGAGCGGCGGCTCCTCTCAGGCCAGGGACGCAGGCTGGCGCAGGATCTGGACCAGATGCTCCAAGACCGTGAAGTCGACGAACCCGAGAATCTTCAGCCGCCCTTCCAGAAAAGCCTTGCTCGAGTTCAGTGCTCCGCGCGAGATGTCGGCGAGGTCAGAGGCCGAAATCATGATGGTGGACTGCGCAGAGCCGTTCGTGCGCTGGACCCGTGAACCCGCCGGGCGCAGATCGACGAGCCAGCTCCCACCATCCGGGCCGTCCACCGCAAATCGGAAGGAGTGATCGATCCGCGCCGCCAGCTCCGGCAGCGCGTCTATCCTTCCCGGCAGGAACGTCTCGAAGAACCAGGATGTGGAAAACGGTCTTTCGGCGGCGAGCCCGGGCTTCGGCGCCTCCACGGACCGGCGGTTGACCTCCGGATACCCCAGCTCCAGGAGCAGTTGGCGCATCGACGCGATGACGTCGGCCGGGACGCCCTCCAGGGAGAGACTCGAGCCGTTGCCGACGCTCCCGGAGTGAATGCTGTCGGTGAAGCGGATCGTCGGGTCTTCGTACCCGTAGTCGTGCTGCGCCGAGAAGACGGATTCCAGGACTTTCTCCTCCCAGGGCACCTCGAGAAATGAAAACAAGGGCGCGAGGACCTGCCCGGGTTTCTCGACCAGGTCCTCATAGCGGAGACGGAAGCAGCGGCCGGGCTGGGTGCGCTCGAGATCGAGCAATGCGCGCGTCGTCTCGCACCACCAACGGATCGTCCCGGTGAGGACGTGGCCCGAGTTCCTGTAGATGGAGCGCTGGATCGCACTGATGCGCCCGGCCATCTGCAGGGCGGAAGCCACGACGTCGAGGCTGTGGCGGTGCAGACAGATGTGCTTCGCGTGCGGGAAGAGGATTTCCAGGAGCTTGAGGTGATGGACGTTCTGCGGCGTCTTCTCGCACCAGAGGCGTTTGCCCCGGCGCGCCGTATGAGCGGACAGCCGGTCGGAAATGACCGCCCGGACGGTCTCCGCAATGGCATCCGTGACATAGATCTTCCCCTCCGCTTCGAAGTAGGAGCTCCTGCCTTCGAGACCACAGAGGAAAATGGCGAGCGAATGGGCTGCCTGACCGAGGAAGAGCTCCGGAGGACAGTAGATGTCCGGATGGGTGTCGAGGATGAAACGGAGCAACGTCGATCCCGCCCGGTTGCACGACAAAATGAAGATCGGCTGGACATCACTGCCGCCGCCCGTGCGTCGCTCTTGCGCGGACGGAGCGGTCAGGTCCGGAGCGGCGCGGCGGGCAGTCCCCACAAGAGGGTCGATCATTTCGTCGAGGATCTCGAATTCCTCGGCAGCCGGGTCGGTCATCTTCAGTCTCCTCTTCTCTCGGGAAGATCACTGCCACCCGAAGTCACGATCCAGGAATTGATAGAGCTCCAGATTGATCGGGCGAAAGAAATCCCGCAGAGCCTCCTGAGTCGACGCGAGCATATTTCCGGCAGGCCCAGCGTTCTTGACCGGCATCTCGACGGGCTCGTATTCGGGCAGTCCGAGGAATCGATAGGCGGTCTTGGCGACGCTGGCAGGATCGGCAAAGAAGTCGCGCGCGTTGATGACCAACGTCTTGTCGCGGTCGAAGAAGCGGAAAAGATTCTTGATGAACGGCAGGTAGATGCTGTGTTGGATATATCCTCCCGCACCAACGCCGGCGATGGTGGTCATACCCGCACCATGGGAGCGCATCGACTCGAGCTCCAACTGCACACACTCATCGAAGTCAGGGAAGCGCCGCCACATCGGGTCTCGTCGCACTGAAGCGAGTAACATCTGGTCCCAACGCCAGTGCGCAAACGTACGTTCGACCGGATCCCGTAGGATGAGAATGAAGTGGAGGTCGGGCGCCAGCTCCGCCGCCAGATGCGCGAAAGCGAGGTATGGCATGTTCGGGGCACAGTAGCCGGTCATGGCGCGCCCCGCGCCGTATTCGGCTTCGATCCTTCTTTGTTCGCGCCGGGTCGGGAATTGTGCGTTGATCAGTCGCTGGGTCGGTAGGTAGCGGATCCCGATCTCCTTGGCCAAAGGCAGCACCACACACGGATGCTGCATGAGGTAGTCAGCGAGCAGCGTGGTGCCGGAACGGACCGCACCCAGGCTCGCGAAGGTCGGCGTCATGCGGTCACGAGACAAGGCCGCGCGCAGGAGCACCCGCCCCAGAGGCGGACGGACGAAGTAGTAACGAAGGAAATTCCTGCGGAAGCGCAAGAAAAGGCGCTGGTCCCATCTCTTGGACTCCATGAGACGCTGATCGACTTCCGAGGCGCGGTTGATGGCGCGCATCCTGGCGGCGACAGGCCTAAGCACTCTGGAGTTCGCATCCATCCACTTTCCCTCCACCTCGATTTTTCGCATCCCCAGCTCAATTGTCCGGCAAGTCTAGCAAAGTACCGATCGTCACGCAACCGGTTTGGAGCCCTGGTGCAACATCGGCCTCGCGACGAAGTTCGGCGAAGGAGCCCTCAGCCCAGGGCCGGCAGCGCGAAAAGGTCACACAGGATGCCGAAGGTGAGGACCACCATCAGGAAATCGGTTTCCAGATGGGGATTGAAGTCGCCGCCCTCCTCCAGGTAGCGCCGCTTCAGCATCTGGATGGTGTCGGGGTTGAAGTAGCCTTGGCGCTTGATGCGATCGTAGGAGAGGTGGTCTTCGATCCAATCGATCTTCTGGCGCAGCAGGAACGGCGTGCCGGGAGCGCGGAAGCCGAACTTCTCGCGGTGGATGATCTCCGCCGGGAGAAGGTCGCCGGCCAAGGCTTTGAGGATGTATTTTTCGGTGAAGCCGTGGAGCTTGAGGTCGGGTGGGACCTCGCGCAGGAACTCGACCAGTTCGAGATCCAGGAAGGGGTAGCGCCCCTCGACCGAATTGGCGAGGACCATCCGGTCGCCGTGATCGGACAGCAGGTGGTCCGCGAGGCGGAGCTTGCAATCGAGGTACGACCGCTGGTGGAGCGGATTGCGCCCAGAGAGGCGCTCCCGGTTGACCAGCGGGAAGCCGGCGCAGTCGAACTCAGGGAGAGAGGCGCCGAGCGTGCCAGAGTAGAGCACGGCCTTGATCTCGCGGAAGGCGTAGAGGTCCGTCTCGTAGAAGAGGTCAGGATTCCCCCAGAGCCGCTCCCGGAGCTTTCGCTCCCGGAACGCGCCGGGGTCGTAGGCGGAGGCGCGGCGCGGGCCCAGGCGGTCGAAACGGTAACCGGGATAGCCGGCGAAGAGCTCGTCGGCCCCTTCGCCGCCAAGGATGACCTTGAACCCCTCCCCCCGCGCCGCCTCCGAGAGGGCCATCGAGCAGGTGTTGTAGCTCTCGCGGACCGGGCACTCGCAGTGGTACACCATGTCGACCAGGCGGTCGGCGATGGCGGACCAATCGAAGAGGATTTCGTGATGGCACGAGCGGATGCGCTCGACCATCATCCGCTGGTAGCGCGCCTCGTTGATGTTCTGCTCGGTGAAGCTGATCGAGAAGGTGTGCTGGCCTTCCCCCCGCAGGCGGTGGACCACCGCCGCGACCAGCGAGGAGTCGAGCCCGCCGCTCAAGTAGAGCCCGATCGGAACGTCGGCCTGGAGCCGGTAGCGCACGGACCGTTCGAGGAGCTCTGAGAGGCATTCGCGGTAGTGCGCCTCCGGCTTGTCGTAGGGCAGCTGGCCGTCTCTCGGATAGTCGAGATCCCAATATTCGGACACTTCGACGTGCGCGCCGCGAACCACGATGCGATGGCCGCTCTTCAGGCTCTCGATCCCTTTAAACAGGGTCCGTGGGCTGACCACGCCCGGGAAGCAGAGCACCTGATCGAGCCCGGTCAGATCGACCTCCCGCGGCACGGCCGGATGCTCGAGGAGGGCCTTGATCTCCGAAGCGAAGAGGAAGAGCCCGTCGACCACCGTGTAGTAGAAGGGAACGATCCCGAACGGATCGCGCCCGAGAAAGAGGAGCTTGCGCACGCGGTCGTAGAGGACGAAGGCGAACTGCCCGTTCAAGCGGCCGAGGAAATCGCAGGCGCTCTCCTCGTAGAGGTGGACGAGAACCTCGACGTCGCTGTGGGTCGAAAAGACGTGCCCGCGCTCCTCCAACTCCCGGCGCAGCGCGGGAAAGTTGTAGATCTCACCGTTGCAGAGCAGCACCACGCTCTGGTCCTCGTTGTAAATCGGCTGGTCTCCGGTCGTCAGGTCGACGATGCTCAGTCGCCGGAAACCGAGGCCGACCTCGTTCTCCACGAAGAAGCCCTCGGAGTCCGGCCCGCGATGGGCGAGCTTGCCGGTCATGCGCGCCAGGAGGTCCCGGTCGGCCAGCCGCTCGGCCCGGAGATCGACGTAGCCTGCGATTCCACACATCGTTGCCCGAGCCTCACAGGGTGCGCAGAAACGCGATCAGATCCCTGCGGTCCGGTGCCGAGAGATGGAGACCGAACTCGTGGCCCCGCACTGCGCCCGATGGGGCTCCCGGGAGCCGGAAGCCGCCCTGGGAGCCGAAGCTGTCCTCCAATCGCCTGGGGTCGAACCACTCTTCGAGGGTCGCCACCTGGCCGCTGTGCTGCAAGGGGCCGCGGTACCAGAGGCCCTTGAGCGACGGGACCTTGTAGAAGCCGGTGCCGCGGCGGGTCTCCAGGCTGAGGCCGGGATCGGTCCCCGCCGAGAAATCGAGGATGCTCTCGCGGTCCGGATGGTTCGGCGGCACCGTGAAACCGTCCACCGGCGTCAGCTGGTTGCTGGTGTAAAGCGGCGGCGTGTGGCAGCGAGCGCACCTCTGGCGCGCGAAAATCGCCTTGCCCCGCGCCGCGCTCTCCTCGAACTTGTGAGGGTTAGGAGGTGGGCTCAGGCTATACAGATACAGGCAGAGAGCGTAGAGCTGCTCATCGCTGTAGCGACTCATCGTCTCCGGGGTCGGCAGGGGCTCGATGAATTTGAAGTCGGCGTGCGCGGCGAAGAGGAAGGCCCCTTGGTTGATCACGGCATAGCGCATCAGATCGCCCACCGAGCGTTGGCGGGCGAGGCCTGTGTGGTCGAGGTACTTGCGATCCTTGACGCCGATCAGGTCCGGAACCTGGACCGGGTTGAAGACGCTGGTGGCGAAGCGGGCCTGCACGCCCGGGGGGATGGCCCGCGAGAGCGCCAGGATGTCCGGGAGGGAGAGCTCGGCGTAGCGCGCCGCCGGATCGTGGGCAACCCAGGGCGCGCCGAAGGCGTTGCGCGCATAGCCGCGGACCCTGGCAAGGTATCGCTGCGCGTCCGGAGCCTTCTTGGCCTTCTCCTCGATCTCGTAGGCGTGCACCCGATCCTGCGGATAGTTCCCCTGTGCCCCCTTGATCACCGAGCCGTCCGGCATGACCCGGGTATGGCACATGCTGCAGGAGAAGTTGCCGAGCTCGACCTTCCCCTTCTCGCGAATCACGTAGCGTCTGAAGGGAATCGTGCCGTCCTTGGCGCTCGGCAGCCCCACGGCCGCGATCCACTTCGGGCTGCGAATCTGGTCGATCAGGCCCGGGTCGGCGTCGTAGAGGAGCGGCACGTCGAAGACGAGCTCCCCTGCCCGGGCCCAATCCCCCTCGGTCTTGAGCTTTGCCGAATCGAAAGCGATCTCCGGGTCCTGTCGTTTCAGCCACTCCAGATAGCCAGGTGGTTCCTTCGCGGCGACATAGACCGGGTAGCTCTTGTAGATCGGCGCCACCGGAATGCGGTAGTAAAAGTCCGCATCGACCAGGAAGTGGGCTGAGGTCTCGGGCTTGACGAGCGGCACCTCGAGCGTGCGCAGCGCCTCCGGGTCCCAGCTCTTCGGGATGATGGGAGAGGCCGTAGCGGGGGCGCTCGGGGGGCCCGGAGCCGCCGTGCCTGCACCCACCAGGGAGACCGCGAGGAGGGACAGAGAGAGCGCGCCGAGGAGCCCGTGTTGGTTGGATTGCATAGTCACTCCTTCTGAAAAGAGAGGCAGTCCGGATCTTTTCTCATCGACCTCCTCCACTCTTGCCGCAGTCCACGGCCGCGTCGAGCCGCGCGCGGATCTCCCGGGCGAGAGGGAGCACATGCGGCTCCTCCATGAGGGCATGGTGGGATCCGGGCACGACGACGATCTCCAGCTCCGCTCGCGAAGCCTCGTGCCAGCCCAGCCCGATCTCTTGTCCCTGCTCTTTTTCTTCGCTCACTCCTTCAGCCGCTCGGATCAGGACGATCGGACAGGCGCAAGGTCGGGGCGTATGTTCCCGCAGGGCGAGCCTCTCGGTGAGGTAGAGCGCGAAGATCCTGTGCGCCTGTTCCGCTGCAAAATCCGCGGGCAGCCGCCCGGCCGCTTTCGCGGCCTCCAGGACGGCGCAGACCCGCCGCTCGAGCGGCAGGTCGTCCCCCTCGGCGAGCGGCACCTGCAGCTGCCCGGCAAACCAGGCGAGGAGACCCGCGTCATCGCCTAAGCGATCCACCTCGCCGGCCGCTTCGCGCGGCACGGAATCGATCAGGAGCAGGAGCGCGATCTCCTCCCCCTCCTCCTCCAGTCGACGCGCCAGCTCCTGCGCCACCACCCCGCCGATCGACCAGCCGCCGAGACGGTAGGGTCCCCGCGGCTGAACGGCCCGCAGCGCTCGGGCGTAACCGCCCACGACCTCGGCGAGGTCGAAACGGGGCTCCCCGGTCTGGTGGACGTTGGGGTCCTGCAAGCCGTAGACCGGCTGGTCGCGGCCGAGCTCCCGCGCGAGCTGCAGATAGCAGAGGACGTGGCCGCCGAGCGGATGGACGAGGAAGAGAGCGGGCCGGGAGGCGTCCCCCGGCTGGATCTCGACCAGCGGCGAAACCGGCCCGTCGGGGCGCAAGCGGCGGAGAGACCGCGCCAGGGCCTCCAGGGTCGGCGCCGCGAACAGCGTCGAAACCCTGACCTCCACACCGAGCTGCCTTCGGATGCGGCCCATCAGGGTCAACGCGGCGAGGGAGTGGCCGCCGAGCGCGAAGAAGTCGTCCTCGACCCCGACCTCCGCGACCCCGAGGACCTCCTCCCAAAGGCGGGCGAGCTGCAGCTCGATCGGGTCGCGGGGCAACACGGCGACTCGGGAGCGCGCCGCAGCCGGGTCCGGCGCCGGCAGGGCCCGCCGGTCCACCTTTCCGCTCGCGGTGCGGGGCAGCGCGGGCAGCGCGACGAAGAGCGCAGGCACCATGGCGTCCGGGAGCTGCGCCGCCAGGAAGGCCCGCAACTCGGCGGCGGCGGGAGAGGCCGGCACGGCGTGGACGTGATAGGCGACCAGGCGCAGGTCTCCCCCGGCATCGGCAAGCGCAACGACCGCCGCCGCGGCCACTCCGGGGTGGCGCGCGAGCACGGCCTCGATCTCCCCCGGCTCGATGCGGACGCCACGGATCTTGACCTGATGGTCGAGGCGTCCCAGAAGCTCGATCGTCCCGTCGGGCAGGCGGCGAGAGCGGTCCCCGGTCCGGTAGAGACGCTCCCCCGGCTCGACGCTCCAGGCATCCGGGACGAAACGCTCCGCTGTGAGGTCGGGCCGGCCCAGGTAGCCGCGGGCCAGGCCCACACCGCCGACGCACAGCTCGCCCACGACCCCGACGGGCACTGGCCACAGGCTCGCGTCGAGGGTGCGCACCCGCAGGTTGGCGAGCGGCCGGCCGATCGGCAGGATGTCGCGCTCCTCGCCCCGCTGGCAAGGGTGGTAGGTCGCGTCGATCGAGCACTCGGTGGGTCCGTAGAGATTGCACAACTGGGCTCTGAGCTCTCGCAAGGCGCGGTCGCGCAGCGCCGGGGTGAGCGTCTCGCCACCGCAGAAGAGGCGCCGCAGGCCGTTGCAGCCGGCTGCGCCGGAGTCGTCGAGGAACGGCCCCAGCATGGAGGGGACGAGCTGTAGAACCGTGACCCCTTCCGTGGCGACCGCACGGGTCAGGTAGGCCGGGTCCTGATGCCCACCCGGCCGCGCCAGGACGAGTTGCGCGCCGGTCAGGAGCGGCACGAACAGCTCCCATACCGAAGCGTCGAAAATGAACGGAGTTTTCTGGAGGACCGCGTCGGCGGAAGTGAAGGGGAACGCGGCGCACATCCAGAGCAGGCGGTTGACGATCGCGCCGTGCGAGATCATCACGCCCTTGGGCCGGCCGGTCGACCCCGAGGTGTACATGACGTATGCGAGAGCGGCGGCCGGTACCGCGAGGGCCAACCGCTCGGCGGGCCCCAACCCGTCCTCTCCGGCATCTCCGGCCTCGAGAGGCACGATCTCTGCCCCGGTGGCGGCGAGCCTCCCGGTCAGCCCATCCTGGGCGAGCACCACCGCCGGACGCGCCTCGGCGAGGAGGAGCGCGAGACGGTCCGGCGGAGTGTCCGGGGCGAGCGGCAGGTAAGCCCCACCGGCCTTGAGGATGGCGAGCAGGCCGACGACCAGGCCCAGCGAGCGCTCGGCGCAGATCCCCACCAGGATGTCGGGCCCCACCCCCATGCGGTTGAGTCGGCGAGCCAGGCGGCTCGCCCGCCGGTCGAGCTCCCGGAAGGTCAGAGCCACCCCTTCGGAGCGCACGGCGACCGCCTCCGAGGTGAAGTCGACCTGGGCCTCGAACAGGGCGGACAGGCAGCTCGCCGTACCCCCGGCCGCAGCGGCGAGGTCGGCCGCCGTATCGTTCCATTCACGATGCAACTGGTGGCTCTCGACCGCCGCGAGGAGGGGAAGGTCGCGGACCGGCACCTCGGGGTGACGCGCGGCGCTCTCCGCCAGCCGCTCGAAGTGCGCGCCGAGCCGCATCGCAGTCGTCCGCTCGAAGAGATCGGCGTCGAGGTCCAGGAGGCCGCTGATCCGGTTTCCCGCGTCGAACAGCGACAGATTGAGGTCCACCATGGCCGTGCGGTTGGGAATCGACCATCGCGCCGGGCGCAGCCCGGAGGCGAGCGGCGGCGGAGTCGCGAAAGGGTCGCCGGGATAGAGAGTGAAGAGGACGCGAAACAGCGGCGTCTCCCCGCGCTGGCGCTCCGGCTGGACCTCTTCGACGACCCTCTCGAAAGGGACGTCAGCGTTGGCGAACGCAGCGAGCGCCAAGTCGCGGACCCGCGTGACGAGGGCGCGGAAGGTCGGCGCTCCCGTGAGGTCGATCCGGAGCGCCAAGGTGTTGACGAAGAGCCCGATCAGCCGCCGGATCTCCGGCCTCTCGCGATGGGCGATCGGCGAGCCGACGAGAATGTCCTCCGCCGCCGCGTAGCGCTTCAGCAGCGTGGCGAAGACCGCCAGCAGGGCCATGAACGGGGTCGCTCCCGCTTTCTGCGCCAGGGCATACAGCGGGGCTACGGCCGCGGGAGAGAGGGCGACGGGCTGCTGGATCCCGGAGGAGGTGGGAACCGCTGGACGGGGGCGGTCGGAGGGGAGCGACAGGACCGCCGGGAGCGCCGCCAGGCGCTCACGCCACCAGGCGAGTTGCCCGGCGAGCCGCTCCCCCTCCAACCACCGACGCTGCCAGGCGGCAAAGTCGGTGTACTGGACGGGCAGCGCGGGTAGGGGCGAGGGGCGGCCGGCGGAGAAGGCCGAATAGAGCGCGGTCAGCTCGCCGAAAAAGATTTCCATCGAGCCCGCGTCCGAGACGATGTGGTGCAGCGTGACGATCAGCGCGTGCTCCTCCGGCGCGCGGCAGAGCAGGAGAAAACGATAGAGCGGACCGCGGTCGAGGTCGAAGGGGCGTCCGGTTTCCGCCGCGGCCAGCCGCCGGGTCTCGGTTTCCCGATCTGCCGGGTGGAGGAGAGAGAGGTCCGCAACCGGCAAAACAGCGGTGCTCCGGCCGGCCGCGGACGGCGCGATCTCCTGCACCGGCCCGGCCTCGTCCAGGGAGAAGGTCACCCGCAGCGCTGCATGGCGCCGAACGATCTCGGCGAGCGACCGCGCCAGAGCGTCACGGTCGAGGATCCCGAGCAGGCGGATTCCCCCGAAAAGGTTGTAGGCCGCGCTGCCTGGCTGCAGGCGGTCGAGAAACCAGAGGCGCTGCTGGGCGAACGACAGGGGGAAGCGCCCGGCGCCTCCGGACAGCGGCCGGATCTCGCTGTCCTCAAGACCCCGCCGCGCTGCCAGGTGGCGCAGGAGCAGCTCCTGCTTCCTGGGTGACAGCCGGGCGAGGCGAGCGGTCTCGGTCATACCGCCGCTCCTGGCCCGGCTTCGGCGGACAGGAAGACTTCGGCCTCCTCGTCGGAGAGCCCCTGGAGAGTCGACACCAGGCCGGCAAGGTCGCCCTCGCCAGCCTCCCGCGCCGCCTCGCGGAGGACCACCTCGGCCAACTCGGCGATCGTCGGCGCCTCAAACAGCGCGCGCAGGGACAGGGACACCCCCAGGCGCTCCTCCACGAGCGCGGCCAGCCGCATCGCCAGCAGGGAGTGCCCGCCGAGGTCGAAGAAGTTGTCGTCGACGCCGACCTGGTCGATCTGCAGCACGTCTTGCCAGATCTCGGCGAGGGTCCCTTCGAGAGCGCTGCGCGGTGCCGCCGGCGCTCGCGACCGCCCCTCGGCCAACAGCGCCGGCAACGCCTCGCGGTCCAGCTTGCCGTTGGGCATCAGCGGCAGCGCATCGAGGACGACGAAGGCCGTCGGCACCATGTAATCGGGCAGCCTCCGGTGCAGGAAAGCGACGAGACCGGCGGTCTCGGGCACCGCCTCCCCGGCCGTGCAGTAGGCCACCAGGCGCGGGTTACCGGGGGTGTCCTCGCGGACGACCACGGCGACCTCGCGGACGTCCGGATGGCGCCCGAGGAGCGCCTCGATCTCGCCGAGCTCGATGCGCAGGCCGCGCAACTTCACCTGGCGGTCGGTTCGTCCCAGGAACTCGAGGACCCCGTCGGGCCGGAAGCGGGCCAGGTCGCCGGTCCGGTAGAGGCGCGCCCCGGGCACCAGAGCGAAGGGGGAGGGGACGAACGTCTCGGCGGTCAGGTCGGGGCGTCCGATGTAGCCGCGGGCAAGGCCATCGCCGCCAGCGTAGAGCTCCCCCGGCAACCCGATCGCGACCGGCTCCAGGGCGTCGTCGAGCAGGAAGACCTGTTTGCCGGCGATCGGCCGGCCGATCGGCACCCGCTGGCCGCCCGCCTCGCGCCGGCAGTCCCACCATGCGATATCGATACAGGTCTCGGTCGGGCCGTAGACGTTGTAGAGACCGGTCGCCAGCGCGGCGACGCCGCGCTCCTTGAGCTCCGGCGGGAACGCCTCGCCGCCGACGAACAGGCAGCGCAACCCGGTGCTCTCCACCAGGGTCCGGCTGTCGAGCAGGACCTGGAGGAGGGAGGGGGGGAAGTCAGCGATCGTGACTCGATCGCCACGCATCACCCGGCCCAGATAGGCGGTGTCCTTATGGCGGCCCGGCGGGACCAGGATCAGCCGCGCTCCCGAGAGCAGGGCGCCGAAGATCTGCCAGACCGAGGGATCGAAGGAGGGCGGGATGTTTTGCAGCACCCGGTCGTCTGCGGTGAGCCCGAACTCGCGCAGTCGCCAGAGCAAGGTCGAGCAGACCCCGCCGTGCGGCACCATCACTCCCTTCGGCCGACCGCTCGAGCCCGACGTGTAGAGGACGTAAGCGAGATTGTCCGCGCTCGCGACCACCCCCTCGCTCTCCGCGCCGGGCGCTGCCCCGCCGTCCGCCTCGTCGGCGAGGAGAAGGACAGAGACCCCGCTCCCGAGGATCGCCTCCCGGGTGCGCTCTTCGGCGAGCACCATCGCGGCACCGGCGTCCAAGAGCATCCAGGCCAGCCGCTCGCGTGGCAACTCGGGGTCGAGCGGCAGGAAGGCTGCGCCCGCTTCGAGGATCCCGAGGAGGCCGACGAGGAGGCTCGGCGAGCGCTCGACACACAGGCCGACGACCTGGTCGAGCCCTACCCCGAGCGCCCGCAGGCGGCGCGCCAGGGCCCTGGCGCGCCGGGCGAGCTCGCCAAAAGTGACCTCTCCTCCCTCCCAGACCACGGCGACATCGCCGGGAACGAGCGCCGCCCGGGCCATGAACAGGCTGTGCAGCGTGACCCCGGAGGGGAGCTCCAGGGGCTCGCCATGCCACTCACGCAGCAGTTGGTGGCGCTCGGCAGCGGAGAGCAGTGGCAGCCTGGACAGCGGGAGGTCAGGGGCGGCGGCGGCGCTGGCGAGCAGCTCCTCCAGGTGTCCGAGCAGGCGCTCTGCGGTCACCGCCTCGAACAGCTCGACGTTGTAGTCGAGCGCCGCCGGTAGCCCGTCGCCCCCGCCCAGGATCCCCAGCGTCAGATCGAAATTCGCCCGCGGCACCTCGATGGGATGCGAATACGTCGTCAGGCCGGGGAGCTCGAACCGCGGGCTCGCCTCCTGCTTGAAGACGAGCATCACCTGGAAGAGGGGGTGGCGGCTCAGGTCCCGTCTGGGCTGGAGGTCCTCGACCAGCCTCTCGAAGGGGAGATCCTGGTGCGAGTAGGCGCCGAGCGCCGCTTGGCGGATGCGGGTGGCGAGCTGCCGCAGGCCCGGGTCGTCCGCCAGGTCGGTGCGCAGGGCAAGGGTGTTGACGAAGAAGCCCACCAGGTTCTCGATCTCGGTATGGCTGCGGTTTGCCACCGGTGTCCCCACCACCAGGTCGTCCTGCCCGCTGTAGCGGGACAGCAAAGCGGTGAAGGCGGCGAGCAGAGTCATGAACATCGTCAGCCCCTCCCGGCGGTTGAGCTCGGCGACGGCGCGCGCCAGGGAGGGCGGCAGGACGGCCCCCACCCGCCTCCCGCGCGACCCCATCACGGGTGGCCGAGTCCGATCCGCGGGCAGCTCCAGCACCGTGGCGTTGCGCAGGTGCTCCCGCCAATACGCGAGCTGCTCAAAGACCGCCTGGTCGCGCAGCCAGTTGCGCTGCCAGATGGCAAAATCGGCGTACTGGACGGGAAGCGCAGGAAGGGCCGCCGGCTCGCCCGTCACGACCTCGGTGTAGAGGGCGCTCAGATCGCGCACCATGACACCGATCGACCAGTCGTCGATCACGGTGTGATGGGCGGTGAGAAACAGGCCGTGCTCGCAGGCGCCACGCCGCACCAGCAGGCCGCGCAGCAGCGGGCCGCGGGAGAGGTCGAAGGGCGCGCGCGTCGCAACGACGCCAAGCCGCTCGGATTCCCGCTCTCGGGCGGGTGATGCGAGGCCGGAAAGATCGGCCAGCGGGAGTGCGAAAGGATACGCCGGTTCAATGTGCTGCACCGGAGAGCCCTGGTGCTGCACGAAGACGGTGCGCAGCACTTCGTGGCGCTCGGTCATACGGGAGAGCGCAGCGGCGAGCGCACGAGAGTCGACGGCCCCGCCCAGCTCGGTGGTCATCGCGATGTTGTACGCCGACCGCCCCGGCTCCAGTTGGTCGAGGAGCCAGAGGCGCTGCTGCCCGAAGGACAGCGGGATGTCGCCCGTTCTCGGCATCGGCACCAGAGGCGGCGCCGACAAGCTGCTGCCGGCACGCTGGAGCTCGTCCACCCGCGCGGCGAGCGCCGCCAGGTCCTGCCGCCCCAGGAAGTCACCGAGCGCCACCTCGACGCCGAAGAGATCGCGGATCCGCGCGAGCAGCCGCAGGGCGAGCAGCGAGTGTCCGCTCAAGGCGAAGAAGTTGTCGTGGACGCCGACCAGGCCGCAGCGGAGGAGCTCCTGCCAAAGGCTGGCGAGAAGCTCTTCGGTCGGCGTCCGCGGCGCCACGTAGGGCCGCGGCGCGTGCGACGGCGGCGGCGGCAGGGCGGCGCGGTCGACCTTGCCTGTCACCGTGCGCGGCAGCCGGTCGAGGACGACGAACGCCGCCGGGACCAGGGCGTCGGGGAGGATTCCCTGCAGGAAGAGGCGGAGAGCCTCCGGCGCCACCTCCCCATCGGCGGCCGCATAGGCACAGAGGTAGGGGCCGGCGGCCCCCTCAGCGGCCACCACCACCGCATCGCGGACCTGCGGGTGCTCGCGCAGCGCGCCCTCGACCTCCGCCGGCTCGACCCGGATGCCGCGGATCTTCACCTGGTAGTCCTGCCGTCCCAGAAACTCGAGCTCCCCGTCGTCGCGCGTGCGCCCGAGATCGCCGGTCTGGTATACGACGTCGTCCGGATCGCCGGTCAGCGGGTTGGGGACGAAGGCCTCGCGGGTCAGATCCGGGCGGTCGTGATAACCCAGCGAGCGGAAGGGGGTGCGGATGAGGATCTCCCCGACCATCCCGGGAGGGCAGATCCCGCCGCTCTCGTCGACCACCACGGCCCGCGCTCCGTCCATCGCCCGGCCGATGGGGATCGACGCCGCCGCGCGGTCGGCAGGACGGACGCGGTAGAACAGCTTGGTCATGGTGGTCTCGGAGGGACCATAGAGATTGACCAGCTCGATGCGCTCCCCGAAGACCTCCATCCAGCGGTGGACATCGGCCGGCAACAAGGGCTCGCCCGCCAGCAGCACCCAGCGCAGAGCCGGGAACAGCTCGGGCTGCAGGCGCTCGGCGAGGAGGGAGCGAAAGAGCGAGGGAACGCAGTGGAGCAGGTGGATCTCCCGCTCGTGGAGCCAGGAGACCAGCCGCCCCGGGTCGAGCCGGGAGGCCCGGTCGGGAGGCACGCAGATCGTGCCGCCAGCGCAGAGCGGGACGAAGACGTCGCGGAGGAAGGCGTCGAACGCCGGCGTGGTGAGCTGGCTGACGCGGATTCCCTCCCCGGCGCCGAGCAGCGCGATCTCCCAGCGCACGAAATGGTCGATCCCCTTGAGCCGGCCCACGATCCCCTTCGGGCTCCCGGTGGAGCCGGAGGTGAAGACGATGTAGCAGGGGGCGTCCGGCGAGCGCTCGACCTCCAGGGGGCCCTGGACCGGGGCGGGCGCCCGGCCGTCCAGGGGGAGCACGCCGCCGCGGCCTGCGGCAGCGGCGCCTTCAGCGAGGCCCGCGAGCAGCCCGCTCCAGCGCGGCTCGACCAGGAACCGCTGCGGTGCGACCGCGGCCACCAGGGCCGCCAGACGCCGCTCGGGAAGCTGCGGATCGAGGGGGACGAAGACACCGCCGGCCTGCAGGATGGCGAGCACCGCCGGGATCACCTCCAGGGGATCCTCGGCGAGGATCGCGATGCGGTCCCCGGCAGCGAGGCCGCCATCGAGCAGGCGGCGAGCCAGGTCGTCGCTCCGGGCCGCCAGCTCGGCGAACGTCAGCCTCCGCTCCGGCCCTTCGATGGCGACACGGGTCGGGCAGGCCTCCGCCGTGCGGCGGACCATGCGATGGATCGGCTCGTGCCGGGCGGCGCTCTTCGGTGGGGCTGCGCTATCCATTCAATAGACCTCCAGGTTGGCGTTGAAGTCGTCGACGGCGGCGCGGCCGGCACCGCCCATCGTCAGCTCGGAGAGTCGGCGGTCGGGAGCGGTCGCCAGGGCCGTAAGGACGGCGTCGTAGCGCTCCAGCAGCCGGGCGGCGGTGACCGCCGTGAAGAGATCCGCGTTGTACTCCAGCAGCCCTTCGACCTCGTCGCCGTTCTCGGCCAGGAACAGGCTCAGGTCGAACTTCGCCGAGCCGCCGTGGACCGGCAGAGGGCTCATCGTCAGCCCGCCGCCAGTCGCGCTCTGCCGCGGGAAGTTGTGCAGGCTGAGCGTCACCTGAAAGAGCGGGTTCCGGCTGCGGTCGCGCTCCGGGCGCAGCTCCTCGACGAGGCGCGAGAACGGCAGATCCTGGTGGGCATAGGCCCCCAGCGTGGTTTCGCGCACCCGCGCCAGGAGCCCGCGGAAGGTCGGGTCGCCGCCCAGGTCCGTACGCAGGACCAGGGAGTTGACGAAGAAGCCGATCAGCCCCTCCAGCTCGCGGCGGCCGCGGTTGGCGATATCCGAGCCGACGACCACGTCGTCCTGCCCGGTGCTGGCGCGCAACAGCACCTTGAAGCCCGCCAGCAGACCCATGAACAGCGTCGCTCCCTCCTGCCCGCAAACGGCCCGGAGCGCCGCCACCAACGGGGCTGCGAGGCGCAACGGGAGGGTGGCGCCGCGCGCCGTCTGCACCGCGGAGCGCGGGCGGTCGGTGGGCAGCCGCAGCCGCGGGGCGCCTGCCAGCTTGCGGCGCCAGTAGGCCAGCTGCCTGGCGAGGACCTCCCCTTGCAGCCAGTCGCGCTGCCAGCGGGCGAAATCGCGGTACTGCAGGGGCAGCTCCGGCAGCGGTGCAGGAAGCCCCTCCGCGAAGGCGCGGTAGAACGCCGCGAGCTCGCGGACGAAGATCCCCAGCGACCAGCCGTCCGAAACGATATGGTGGCAGGTCAGCACCAGGACGTGCTCGGCGTCGCTCAGGCGGGCGAGAGCACCGCGGGTGAGAGGCCCGCGGGTGAGAGCGAACGGGCGGGCGGCCTCACCGCGTACCAGGCGGAGAACCTCCCGCTCGCGGGCCGCCGCGGGGAGCCGCGCGAGGTCGAGCAGATCGAGAGCCGGGGCCGCGGCGGGAGCGACCACCTGCACCGGAACGCCCGCCTCCGTCCGGAAGAGGGTCCGCAGCGTCTCGTGCCGGCGGACGATCTCGGCGAAGCTGCAATCCAGCACGGCGCGGTCGAGATTCCCCGCGAGACGCACGGCGACCATGAGGTTGTAGGTCGCGCTCTCCCCCGCCGCCTGCTCAAGAAACCAGAGGCTCTCCTGGTTGAGCGACAGAGGCGCGGGCCCCGCTACACCGACGACACCGCTGCGCGGGATGTCTCCGACGGCAGCGACGTCGAGCCCCCGCTCGGCGAGGAGGCGCTCGAACCGCGCGAAACGGGCAGGCGCCAAGAGGTCGGTGCTCTCCTCCGGCGCGGCGTCCTCGGCGCCACCGGGCAGCTCGCGCGCCTGGAGGATGAGGCGGGCGATCTCGTCGCAGACCTCCCGGCTGCCGCGCAGCCCGGCGATCTCGCCGCTCAGGGCCGTCACGGTACGCTTCTCGAAGAGCCGCACCACCGCCAGATCAACCCGGAACAGGGAGCGCAGGCGCGCCGCCACCTGCGTCGCGAGGAGGGAGTGGCCGCCGAGGGCGAAGAAGTCGTCGCCGGCGCCGATCCGCGGCACGCCGAGGACGCTCTTCCAGACCAGCGCCACGACCTCTTCGGACGGCCCGAACGGGGCCTCGCCAATGCTGCCAATGCCTCCGGCCGGAGCCGGCAGCGCACGGCGGTCCAGCTTGCCGCTGGGACCCAAGGGGAGGGCGTCGAGCCGCACCCAAGCGGAGGGCACCAGCGCCTCGGGGAGGCGCGCGGCCAGGAAGACCCGCAGGTCGCCCGGGGAGAGCTCGCTGCCGGGATGGAGGACCGCGTAGGCCACCAGGCGCGGATCGCCCGGGCGCTCCTCCCGCACCACGACCACCGCATCGCGCACCCCCGGGTGACTGCGGAGCACCACCTCGACCTCTCCCGGCTCGATGCGGACGCCGCGGATCTTCACCTGGTCGTCGGCGCGGCCCAGGAACTCGACGGCGCCGTCGGGCGCGAGACGGGCGCGGTCGCCGGTCCGGTAGAGACGGTCGCCGGCCCCGCCGCCGGCCGGGTCGGGGACGAAGCGGTCAGCCGTCAGCTCCGGCCGGCGGTGGTAACCGCGGGCGAGGCCGGCACCCCCGATGTAGAGGTCACCACTGCCACCGGGAGCGACCGGGCAGAGGTCGCCGTCGAGCAGCAGGATGCGCAGATTGGCGATCGGGCGCCCGATCGGCACCGTGCCGCGGCCGGCGTCGCCCCGGGTGCAGCGCCAGCCGGTCACATCCACCGCCGCCTCGGTCGGACCGTACAGGTTGTGGAGGGTGGCCGGTGAGGCGGCGAGGAACGCCGCGGCGAGATCGAGGGGGAGGGCCTCGCCGCTGCAGACCACGCGGCGCAAGGAACCGCAGGCCGCGACATCCTCCGCAGCCAGGAAGACGCGCAGCAGGGAGGGGACGAAGTGCACCGTCGTGACCGCCGCGGCGCGAATCAATTCCGCCAGGTACGAGCTGTCGCGATGCCCTCCGGGGCGCGCCATGACCAGGCGGGCGCCCACCAGGAGCGGCCAGAACATCTCCCAGACCGAGACGTCGAAGCTGTAAGGGGTCTTCTGCAGCACCCGGTCGTCCGCCGCGAGCCCATACTCCTCCTGCATCCAGAGCAGCCGGTTGCAGATCGCTCGATGCGCGGTCATCACCCCTTTGGGGCGCCCGGTGGAACCGGAGGTGTAGATGACATAGGCGAGGTGGTCCGCGCCGGCGCCGCCGTCGAGGCGCTCGCCGCTCTCCGCCGCAGCGGCCGCGACGTCGTCCAGGAGGAGCAGCCGCGCGCCCCCGGCAGGCGCTCCGTCTGCCAGCCCGGCGAGCGTCAGCACGACGGACGCCCCGGAGTCCGCGAGCATCAGCTCGATCCGCTCCCGTGGGTATCCGGGGTCGAGGGGCAGCCAGGCGCCGCCGGCTTTCAGCGTTCCCAGCAGGGCGACCATCAGCTCGACGGAGCGCTCCAGGTAGACACCGACCGGGACGTCCGGCCCCACACCCAGACGGCCGAGGCGGTGGGCCAGCCGGTTCGCCCGCCGGTCGAGCTCGCGGTAGGTGATCGATTCCCCGTTCGCGGTGACGGCGACGGCGCCGGGCGTGCGGTCGACCTGGGCCTCGACCAGACGGTGCAGCACGTGGAGCTCCGGATACACCCGAACGCTGTCATTCCACTCGCGGAGGATCTGGTGCAGCTCCTCCGCCGCCAGCAGCGCGAGATGGCCGACCGGCGTCGCCGGGCTCTCCAGGGTCGCCGCGAGGGCCTGCCGGAAACGGTTGGCGAAACGCTCCGGACCGGCGCTTCCGAGCCGCCCGGGTCGGGCTTCGAGCCGCCCCGCGAGCCGCCCGCCGGGGCGGGAGAAACGCAGGGTCAACGAGTGGCCGACCGCCGGCAGCTCGGCGTGGATCTCGGAGAGCACCAGGGCGACGTCGAACAGCGGGCATCTGCCGTCTGCCGGCTCCAGGCCGAGGTCGGCGAGCAGGAGATCGAAGGGGTAGCTCTGCCGCTCGCAGGCCGCGAGGAACGCCTCCCGGGTCCGCGTCAGGAGCTCGCGGAAGGTACGCTCGGGCGCGATCTCGAGGAGCAGGACGAGGGCGTTGGGGGCCGGCGGCGGCATCTCGGCGGTGCGCAGGGCGGGGGCGCCCACCGCGATCCGCCGCCGGCCGGAGAGCCGGTAGAGGCAGATCCCGAGAGCGGTCAGGAGAGCCGTGCCGATCAGGAACGGCGAGCCCCCGGTCAGACGCTCGAGGGCCGCCCGGGAGCTCTCCGGCAGCTCCAGGTCGACCGCCGCGGCCCCCGCCCGGCCCGCCGCCGGCCGCGCCAGCCCGAGATCGACGGGCTCGGGGGGCGGGGACAGCCGCGCCAGCCAGTAGTCCCGCTCCTCCTTGAGCCGGCGGTCGAACAGCGGCGCCGCAGCCCGCTGAGTCGTCGTCTCGCGGATCAATCCCATGTCACAGCTCGAAGCTGAACCTCTCGTTGGACGGCAGCGCCGCCAGAACCGCCGGCACGGCCACCTCTCCGGCGGCGAGAGGAATGTCCAGCAGCCGCTGATCCGGATCGTCCGCCACGCGCTCCAAAAGCGCCATGAAACGCGCCAGCATCTCGGCGACCGTGGAACTCTCGAAGACATCGACGTCATACAGAAAGCTCACCACCAGCCCGCCGCTCCTCTCCGCCGCCCATAGAGTCAGGTCGAACTTGGGCGCCGCCTGGTCGCCGGCGGCGAGGAGGCTCAAGCCGAGCCCGGCGGGGTCGCTCTCCGGCAGCGGCGCGTTCTGCAGCACGAAGAGGACGCGGAAAAAGGGCGTTGCATGAGCCGTGCGCTCCGGCTTCAGCGCCTCGACCAGGCGCTCGAACGGGACGTCCTGGTGGCCATAGGCCCCCAGAGAGACCTCGCGCACCCGCCCGAGAAGCGCGCGGAAGGTCGGATTGCCGGACAGGTCGGTGCGCAGCACCAGGGTGTTGGTGAAGAAGCCGATCAGCGGCTCGAGCTCGATCCTCTGCCGGTTCGCGATCGGGCTGCCCACGGTGATCTCGTCGGCGCCTGAATAGCGGTGCAGCAGGGTTTGGAGAGCCGCCAGGAGGGTCATGAAGAGGGTCGCCCCACCCTGGCGTCCCAGCTCACGCAAGCCGTGCAGCAGGTCCGCGGGCAGATGGACGGTCTCGTCGGCCGCGCGGAGCGACGGCACCGCCGGGCGAGGCCGGGTCGGCAGGCGCAAGGGGGGACGGTCGCCGCCGAGCCGCTTCCGCCACCAGGAGAGCTGGGCCTCCAGCACCTCCCCGCGCAGCCAGGCGCGCTGCCACAGCGCGAAGTCGGCGTACTGCACGGCCGGCTCGGGCAGAGGCGAGGGAGCGCCGTCGCGGAACGCCGCATAGAGCGCCGTGACCTCCCGCAGGAGGATGCCCACCGACCAGGCGTCGCAGACAATGTGGTGCAGCACCAGGACCAGCAAGTGGTCGCTGTCGTCGAGGCGCAGGAGGGAGGTGGAGAGGAGGGGCCCCGCCGCCAGGTCGAAGGGGCGGCGGGCCAGCTCCGCCGCGAGCCGCCGAGCCCGCGGCAGCCGCTCCGTCGCCGGGACGAAGCGGAGATCGACCACCGGCAGGCGCACCGGCTCCGCCGGTCCGATCACCTGCCGGGGTAGGCCTTCCCGCGCAGCGAACGTGGTCCGCAGGGCCTCGTGCCGGCGGACGACCTCGTCGAGGCTGCGCTCCAGGAGCCGCCGGTCGAGAGGCGCCGCGATGCGCACGGTGAAGGCCTCGTTGTAAACCGGGCTGCCCGGAGCGAGCTGGTCGACCAGCCAGAGCCGCTCCTGCCCGAAGGAGAGGGGCAGGTCCCCCTGCCGCGGCTGGACCACCAGGGGTGGCGCCTGGAGCGCAGGGGTGCCGAGCGCCGCTGCGACGCGCCGCGCCACCCCGGCGAGAGTCGGCTCTGCGAAGAAAGCGCGCAGGGAGACGTCGGCGCCGAGCCGCTCGCGGACCCGGGAGACGACCCGGGTGGCCAGGAGGGAGTCTCCACCCAGGGCATAGAAGTCCTGGTCGGCGGCGATCGCCGGAACGCCGAGCACCTCTTCCCAGATCCCGGCCAGCAGCTCTTCGACCGGGGTGTGGAGACCCGCGGCGTCCCCTCTTCCTTCGCCCGGCGCCTCCCCGGGCTCCGGCAGGGCGCGGCGGTCCACCTTGCCGTTGGGCGTGAGGGGGAGGGCGGCGACGGCCACGAGGACGGCCGGAACCATGTACCCGGGGAGCTTCCCGGCGAGCCAGGCGCGGAGATCCTCGATCGCCACCGCCTGCCCCGCCGCCGGCACGGCATAGCCCACCAGGCGCCGCCCCTTTCCGCGTTCGCCGGGAGCCGTCACCACGGCGGTTTCGATCGCGGGGTGGGCGGCGAGGGCGGCCTCGATCTCGCCGAGCTCGATGCGGTGCCCCTGGATCTTGACCTGGAAGTCCTCGCGCCCGAGGAATTCGATCGTCCCGTCCGGCAGCCACCGGCCCAGGTCTCCCGTCCGGTACAGGCGCTCCCCCGTCCCTGGCGACGCCACGAAGCTCGCCGCCGTCTTCACCGGGTCGCGCCAGTACCCCCGCGCCAGACCCGCACCCCCAATATAGAGCTCGCCGGGCACCCACACCGGACGCGGCGCCAGATCCGCGTCCAGCACCTGGAAACTCTGCCCCGCCATCGCCCTGCCATACGGGATGCTGCGCCACCCCGGGTCCACCTCCCGCACCGGATAGAGGATCGACCAGATCGACGCCTCGGTCGCTCCCCCCAGGCTCACCACCTCCACCGGCCCCGCAGCCAGCGACCGCAGCCGGGCCGGCAGGCTCAACGGCAGCCAGTCGCCGGACAGCAGCACCAGACGGAGCGCGCCCGGCAGGCGCGCCCCTCGACCCTCGGCGTATTCGACCAGCATCTCCAGCAGGGCTGGGACCGTGTTCCACACCGTCACACCGAAACGCTCCATCAGCTCCAGCCAGCGCGCCGGATCGCGCCCCGCCGTCGCCTCCGGCAACACCACCGCCCCACCGGCCGCCCACAGACCGAAAAGGTCGTAGACCGACAGGTCGAACGACAGCGACGAGACGCCAAGCACCCGGTCTTCGGGGCCGACCGCGAAGCGACGGTTCACCTCCACCACCGTGTTGAAGGCGCTCCGGTGCTCGATCATGACCCCCTTGGGCAGGCCGGTCGACCCCGATGTGAAGATCGTGTAGGCGAGGTCTCCCGCGTCCTGCCGCGGCGCCGGCCACGGCCCGTCCTCCCCTGCCGCCCCGTCGACCACCAGGACCGACACCCCCTCCGGCCACGCCAGCGCCGCATGGCGCGCCTGGGTCAGCGCCACCCGCACCCCGCCCTGGCTGAGCAGATAGTCGCGCCGCTCCTGCGGCAGGTCGGCGTCGACCGGCAGGTAGGCGGCCCCGGCCGCCAACGCTCCCAGCACCGCGACCGCCTGCTCCCACCCCTTGGTCATCACCACCCCCACCAGGCTCCCCGGCGCGACTCCCGCCGCCCGCAACCGCCGGCCCAGACCGCTCGCCAACCGCCCCAGCTCGCCATAGCGGAGGGTCTTCTCGGCGCTCAGCACCGCCGGGCTCTCCGGCCTCTGCCGCGCCTGCGCGAGGAACGGCTCGTGGAGCAATCCCAAGGCGATGCCAGCCATCGGAGCCATCGGGTTGGCCGCGGCGTAGAGCGCCAGATGCGCCGCCGGCAGGCGCAGCGGCGCCGCCTCGCGCCAGGCCTCCTCCCCCGCCGCCAGGCGCTCCAGCAACGCCAGGTAGACCGCCAGCATGTCGTCCAGCAAACCGGCCGGGAACAGCTCCTCCACCGCGTCCCAGACGAGCACCAACCGGCCCTCCTGCTCGGAGACCTGGTGGTCCAGCCACACCTGTGGCGTCTGGCTGACGCCGTAGACGCCGGAGAGCGGCAGCCCTTGAGGCCCCTCCCCCACGGCCTCTCCGGCATCTCCGGCCTCGTCGCCCGAGCGCAGGTTGAGCATGCTGGTGAAGACGACCGGCGCCGCCATCCCCGCTTCGCGGCGCGCCTGCGCCAACTCGCGCATCACGCGCACGCCGCTGACATAGCGGTGGTCGAGGTCGTCCCACAGCCGCTGCTGGATCTGACGGATCCGCGCCTCGAACGTCTCCCCACGGGACGTGTCGACCTCCAGCAGGGTGAGCGAGGTGAAGTCGCCGACGATCCGGTCGACCTCGGGGTGGAGGGGCAAGCGGTTGAACAGGGTGAGGTTCAAGGTGAAGCGCGGGCTCTTGCTCCACGCCGCCAGCACCTCGGCAAAGGCGGCGAGGACCGCCACTGACGGCGTGACCCCCGATCGTGCGGCGCACGCCTTGAATCGCTCCCAGGCCGCCGCCTCCAGGCTGCCACCGCGCCGGGTGAAGCGCACTTGCGCCAACCCGCCGGGGCTGGCGACCAGGGGCAGCTCGGGGGGCGGCGGCAGGGTGTCCAAGCGGTGGCGCCAGTACTCCAGCGAGCGCCGGACGAGGCCGCCCTCCGCGAGCGACGCCTCGGCCAGCACATAGTCGCGGAACGTCGCCTGAGGCGGCGGCGGCAGCGACGCTGGATCGGCATAGAGGCGCTGCAACTCGGTGATGAGGAAGCGCACGCTCCAGGCGTCACCGATCAGGAAGTCGAAGCTGACGTGGAGGCGCAGGCGCCCGTCGGGCAGCCGCGAGGCGCGGACCTCGAACAACGGCCAGCGGTCGCCGGGGATCACCTGGTGCGACATCTGCTCGCGCACCGCCAGGAGCTGCCGCTCAGCCTCCTCTGGGGCCATGCCGCCGAGGTCGAGGAGCGCGACCTCATAGGGGGGTACCGCGGGCAGGACGCGCTGCCGGCCGTCGGGCAGCATGACCGCGCGCAGCATGCCGTGCCGGGCGATCAGAAGCCGCAGCGCCCGGGTGAAGCGCTCCAGGTCGATCCCGCGGCTCTCCACCTCGGAGTAGCTGTGGGTTGCCACGCTCCCCAGCTCGAAGGCGTCGCCGCGGCCGATCCAGTAGGCCCCCTGGACGTCGGTCAGGGGGAAGGGCTCGTGCGCGTCCAGAGGTTGGGGAACGAGCAGCGGGAGCCGATCGGCGCCGTTCACCTCCGCCCGCTGCCCGGCGCAGGCCGCGAGCCGGGACGCCATGTGCGCCACCGTCGGCGTCGCGAACAGCTCGCGCAGGGGGAGGTCGGCGCCGAAGGCGCGGCGGACCTCGGCGGCGATCCGGGTCGCGAGCAGAGAGTGCCCGCCGAGCTCGAAGAAGTCGTCGTGGACACCGATCGGCTCGACGCCGAGCTTCTCCTGCCAGAGCTCGGCGACCCTCCCCTCCCACTCGTCGCGCGGGGCGACCCACTCCGTGGCGACCAGCGGCCGCGGGTGGGCCGCCCGCGGTCCGGCTGGTGTGGCCGCGGGCTCGGCCGTGGTCTCCAACCCTGCCGCAGCCGGGGCGCCCTCCGCGCGGCGGGCCGCAGCCGACGGATCGATCCAGTAGCGCAGGCGCTCGAAGGGGTAGGTCGGCAGCGGCACCCGGCGGCGCTTCTCGCCGGCCGAAAAGCCGGGCCAATCGATCTCCACCCCGGCCAGCCAGAGCCGCGCCAGGGCGTCCAAGAGGACCGGGAGGTCGTCGCCCACGTCCTGCGGGCCGGGCAGAGAGGTGACCACGGCGTGGCTTGGCCCCAGGGAAGGATGGCGCCGTGCCAAGCCGGCGAGGGTCCTGCCGGGGCCGGCCTCGAGCAGGACGCGGCCGGGCTCCCGGAGCAGCTCCCCGATGCCGGCGGCGAAGCGGACCGGCTCGCGCAGGTGGCGCACCCAGTACCCTGGATCGGTGGCCTCTTCCGGCCGGATCCAGGTTCCGGTCAGATTGGAGACGAAGGGGATCTGCGGCGCCTTCAGGGCCCGTTTCCCGACCTCGCGGGCAAAGGGCTCGCGGATCGCATCCATGCTGCGGGAGTGGAAGGCGTGCGAGGTGTGCAGCCGCCGCGCCTCGATGCCGCGCGCCGCGAGGTCGCGGCGGCAGCGCTCGACCGCCTCCTCGGGGCCGGAGACCACGGAGAGCTCCTCCCCATTGATCGCCGCGAGGTCGAGGTCGCCGCCGAGGAAGCCGGAGAGAGCCGCCGCGGGGAGCGGCACGCCGAGCATGGCCCCCGCCGGCAGGCCGCGCATCAGTCGGCCGCGGACCGCCACCAGCGCCAGTGCGTCTTCGAGAGAGAAGACGCCGGCCAGGCAGGCCGCCACGTACTCGCCGATGCTATGGCCGATCAGCGCCTGCGGCGCCACCCCCCAGCTCATCCACAGCCGGGCGAGCGCGTGCTCGACGGTGAACAGGGCGGCCTGGGCGAGATCCGTACGGCGCAGCCGCTCGGCCGCCCCCGCCGCGGGGTAGAGGACGGTGCGCAGGTCGAGCCCGAGGAGAGGCAGAAGGATCTCCGCGGAGCGGTCGACCGCACGCCGGAACACCGCCTCGAACCGGTAGAGCTCCCGCCCCATGCCGGGATGCTGGGCTCCCTGGCCGGGAAAGAGAAACGCCACCGGCCGCTCGGTGCGGGGCCCGGCGGAATGGGAGAGGACGCGAACGGCGCCGCAGCCCGCGAGAGCGTCCGCGGCCTCGGCAGCCGTACGGCAGACCACGGCCCGCCGATGCTCGAACCTCCGGCGCCCGGTCTGGAGGGTGAAAGCGATGTCCGGCAAATCGCCCGCGGCTGCCCGGCGCAGGTGGTCCGCCAACCCGGCGGCTGCCGTCTCCAGTGCGGCCGCGGTGCGCGCCGAGAGCAGCAGGAGCTGCCAGGGACGGAACGGCGCGGGTGCCGGTGCCGGTGGCGCCTCCTCGAGCACGACGTGGGCGTTGGTGCCGCCGATGCCGAACGAGCTCACGCCCGCCCGCCGCGGCCGGCCGTCCGACTCCCAGTCGCGCAGCCGGTCGTTGACGAAGAACGGGCTCGCCGCGAAGTCGATCTGTGGGTTCGGCGTCTCGAAGTGGAGGCTCGGAGGAATCTGGCGATGCTCCAAGGCGAGCACGGTCTTGATCAAACCGGCGATGCCGGCCGCGGCGTCCAAGTGACCGAGGTTGCTCTTGACCGAGCCCAAGGCACAAAAGCCGCGGCGACGGGTGCGCGCCCGGAAGGCGCGGGTGAGAGCCTCGACCTCGATCGGATCGCCGAGCGGCGTGGCGGTGCCGTGGGCCTCGACCAGGCTCACCGTGTCGGGATCGATGCCGGCGGCGGCGAGGGCCTCGGCGACCACCCTCGTCTGGCCGTCGACGCCGGGCGCCGTGAAGCCCACCTTGAGAGCGCCGTCGTTGTTGACCGCCGTGCCGCGGATCACGGCGCGGATCGTGTCCCCGTCGGCCAGGGCGTCCTCCAGACGCTTGAGGAGCACGGCGCCGACGCCGCTGCCGAAAAGAGTCCCCTGCGCGCGGGCGTCGAAGGGGCGGCAATGGCCGTCGGGAGAGGTGATTCCGCCCTCCTCCGCGAGGTAACCCTGCATCTGCGGCACGGCGATCCGCACAGCGCCGGCGAGAGCCATGTCGCAGTGGTAGTCGAGCACCGCCTGGCAACCGAGGTGCACCGCTACCAGGGCGGTCGAGCAGGCGGTCTGCACGCTGAGACTCGGGCCGCGCAGGTTGAGAGCGTAGGCGGTCCGGGTCGCCAGGTAATCCTTCTCGTTGCCGATCAGAAGCTGGAAGGGCCCCTGCGAGCGCAGGATCTCCGGGCGATGCGCCAGGTTCTCCCATAGATAGGCGTTCAAGCCGGCGCCGGCGAAGAGGCCGATGGAGCCCGCATAGCTCTCCGGGTCGTACCCCGCCGACTCCAGGGTCGCCCAGGCACACTCGAGGAACAGGCGTTGCTGGGGATCGAGGATCTCCGCCTCCCCCGGGTTGAAGCCGAAGAACGGGGCGTCGAAGCGGTCGACGCCGGCGAGGACGGGGGAGGCCTTCACGTAGCGGCGGTCGGCGAGCAGGACGGGGTCGCACCCCGCGGCCAGCAGTTCCTCCTCCGAGAAGAACGACACCGACTCGACTCCGGCCCGCAGGTTGGCCCAGAGCTGCTCGACCGTCGCGGCGCCCGGGAAGCGCCCCGACATGCCGATGATCGCCACACCGGCGGCGACATCGTCCGGCAGTCTACTCAAGGTCACCTCCTCGCGGTCTCTGCCTCTCTGCCCGGCGCGCGAGGAGCGCCTCGCGGCGGCGGTCTCCACGATCGCTGCTCTGCTCGACGCTTGCCGCAGGCACCGGCCCCGCGCGGAGGTAACGGGCCAGCGCGGCGATGGTCGGGTGCTCGAACATGGCGAGCAGGGGGAAATCGCGGTCGAGCGTCTCGCGCAGGCGGTTGTAGACGCGCACCATGGTCACGGAGTGCCCGCCCATGGAGAAGAAGTTGTCATCGACGCCGACCTGCTCGGCGTGGAGCACCTCCCGCCAGAGTGTGGCGATCGCCCCCTCCAGCCCGTCCCGCGGCGCCACGTGGGAGGCTGGCGACTCCTGCGTCCGCGCGATCTGCGGGTGGGGCAAAGCGGCGCGGTCGACCTTGCCGTTGGCGGTCAAGGGGAGGCGTTCGAGGACGGTGAAACTCGCGGGCACCTGATATTCGGGGAGCTTGCCGCGCAGGAAGGCGCGCAGCACGTCGGCCAGGGCCGGCTCGCCCCCCTTCTCCGCCCCCAGGCCGAGCAGCGCCTGGTACTCCTTCGACTCCTCGAGGAAGCCGGCGAGGGTCGTCTGCGACGGGTCGATGCGGCCGCCGACCAGGCTATGGATGAGCGCGTGCTCCTCCCCGAGGTCGAAGAGGTGACGGATCGCGGCGAAGTCGAGGTCGCCGATCTGGCAGAGCCCGAGCCCATACGCGGAAGCCGAGGTCTCGAGGAGGTGCGTCATCGCGCCCGCCTCGAGGGCCGCGTAGTGCCGGCCGCGCTCGCCGTAGGTCGGCACGATGGCGTCCATCTGCCCGATCAGGAAGAGCGAGAAGGCAGAGCCCGCGAAGGTCGCCCGGTTAACCGGCGCATGCACCGCGACGTCGATGCGCGCACCGGGGGCGAGCGGCACCAGCCGGTGGGCCACCGGGTGGTAGTACCAGGTCCCGCCGGGTACCCCCTCGACCCGCCCCGCCGCGACGTAGAGGTAGACCTGGACCGGATAGAGGCTCCCGGCCGAGCCGTAGCGGAGCTTGGGCAGGGGGTGGCCCGCGAGGCAGAGCTGGCGCAAGCCGGCGAGGACCCGGCCGAGACCGGCGGCGGCGACGGGCTCCGCCGAGAGGTCGCGGAAGCTCCGCCGCGAGAGATAAAGCTGCTCGACGGCGCTCTCGTCCAGCTCCGGCGCCACCAGCTCGAGGGCAGCTTCGGGAACCGCACGCAGGGCAGCCCGTCCGAGCTTGCGCTCGCGGTGCGCCGCGCCGCGGTCGAGCTCGCTGCGCCCCTCTCCGTTCAGCACGACGTAGGCCGCGAGCCGCCGGCCCGCCGGCGGATCGCCGGCCGCGGTCACCACGGCGGTCTCGACCCCAGGGTGGGCGGCGAGAGCCGCCTCGATCTCGCCGAGCTCGATCCGGTGGCCCTGGATCTTGACCTGGGTGTCCTCGCGCCCCAGGAACTCGATCGTCCCGTCCGGCAGCCAACGGCCGAGGTCTCCCGTCCGGTACAGCCGCTCCCCCGTCTCCGGCGATGCCACGAAGCTCGCCGCCGTCTTCTCCGGGTCGCGCCAGTACCCCCGCGCCAGGCCCACTCCGCCGATGTAGAGCTCGCCGGGCACCCACACCGGGCGCGGCGCGAGATCCGCGTCCAGCACGTGGAAGCTCTGCCCCGCCATCGCCCGGCCGTACGGGATGCTCCGCCAACCCGGCTCCACCTCCCCCACCGGAAAGAGGATCGACCAGATCGAAGCCTCGGTCGCCCCCCCCAGGCTCACGATCTCCAACCCCCCCGCCGACAGCGCCCGCAGACGCGCCGGCAGACCCAGCGGCAGCCAGTCGCCCGACAGCAGCACCAACCGCAGCCCGGACGGCAGCCGCGCCCCTCGACCCTCCGCGTACTCCACCAGCATCTCCATGAGCGCCGGCACCGTGTTCCACACCGTCACCCCGAAACGCTCCATCAGCTCCAGCCAACGCCCCGGATCGCGCCCCGCCGAAGCCTCCGGCAGGACCACCGCGCCGCCCGCCGCCCACAAACCGAACAGGTCGTAGACCGAAAGATCGAACGACAGCGACGAGACCCCCAGCACCCGGTCCTCCGGCCCTACCGCGAAGCGCCGGTTGACGTCCACCAGGGTGTTCAACGCCCCCTGGTGCTCGATCATCACCCCCTTGGGCAGGCCGGTCGAGCCCGAGGTGAAGATCGTATAGGCCAGGTCGCCCGCGCTCCGCGCCGGCTCCGGCCACGGCAGGTCTTCCCTTTCGATCCCCTCAGTGCCGTCGATCGCCAGGACCGACACGCCCGCCGGCCAGGCCAGCGCCGCCGCATGGCAGGGCTGGGTCAGCGCCACCCGCACCCCGCCGTGGGCAAGCAGGTAGTCGCGCCGCTCCCGCGGTAGCTCGGCATCCACCGGCAGGTAGGCCGCCCCGGCCGCCAGCGCTCCCAGGACCGCGACCGCCTGCTCCCACCCCTTGGTCATCACCACCCCCACCAGGCTCCCGGACTCGACGCCCGCCGCCTGGAGATGCCGCCCGAGCCCGCCCGCCAGCCGCAGCAACTCGCCGTAGCAGAGGGTCTTCTCGGCGGTGATCACCGCCGGGCTCTCCGGCCGCTGCCGGGCCTGCGCGAGGAACGGCTCGTGGAGCAACCCCGAGGGGGCGGCCGCCGTCGCAGCCGCCGCTTCGGAGAGCGCCCGGTGCGCCGCCGGCAGGTGCAGGGGCGCCGCCTCGCCCCAGGCCTCCTCCCCCGCCGCTAGGCGCTCCAGGAGCTCCAGGTAGGCCGCCAGCATGTCGTCCAGGAGACCGGCCGGGAAGAGCTCCTCCACCGCGTCCCAGACCAGCACCAGCCGGCCCTCCTGCTCGGAGGCCTGGTGGTCCAGCCACACCTGGGAGGTCTGGCCGCTGTTGTAGCCGTCCCGCACGGCGCCGATCCCTTCCCCGCCGCTCTCCGGCCGCTCGGGCTCGAGGGACGAGCCGGGCAGTGTCAGGGTGCTGGTGAAGACGACCGGCATCGAGAGCTGTGCGGCCCGGCCGCGGACGGCGCCCATTTCGCGCAGCACGCGAACGCCGCTCACGTAGCGGTGGTCGAGGTCGTCCCACAGCCGCCGCTGGGTGCGCCGGGCCCGCTCCACGAACGTGTCGCCGGACGCGTCGACCTCCAGCAGGATCAAGGAGGTGAAGTCGCCCACGAGCTGATTCACCTGCGGATGGAGAGGCAGGCGGTTGAAGAGGGTCAGGGTGAGGGTGAAGCGCGGGCTCCGGCTCCACGCCGCCAGCACTTCGGCGAAAGTGGCCAGCAGGAGCCCGGAGGGCGTGAGGCCGCGGCGGGTGGTGCGCTCTTTCAAGCGTGCCCAGGCCGCCGCTTCGAGGCCCCCCCGCCGGCGGGAGAACCGCGGCCATGCGATCGCAGCCGGGCTGTTCGCCAGGGGCAGGTCCGGCCCCGGGGGCAGGGTCGAGAGCCGATTCCGCCAATATTGGAGGGACCGGTCGTGAAGCGCGGTCCCTTCGAGGACGGCGACCGTCACCATGTAGTCGCGGAACGAGAGCTCCAACGGCGCCAGCACCAGGTTTGGGTCGCGCAGCAGGGCGCGCAGCTCGGAGCCTAGGAGGAGCCAGCTCCAGGCGTCGCCGATCAGCAGGTCGAAGCTGAGATGGAGCCGCGTCCAACCGCCCGGCAGCAGGGAGGCGCGGATCTCGAAGAGCGGCCAGCGATCGGCCGGCAGGATCTGGTGGGACAACCGCTCGCGCACCGCGAGCAGCTTCTTCTCGGCAGCGGCCGGGTCGTCGCCGCGGACGTCCAGGACCTCGACGGTGTAGGGAGGCACCTGCGGCAGGATCTGCTGCCGGCCGTCGGCCAAGACGACGGCGCGCAACATGTCATGGCGGTCGACGAGCCGGCGCCAGGCGGGCTCGAAACGCCCAGGGTCGAGATTCTCGATCTCGATTTCCAGGTAGAGATGGTTGGCGACGTTGCCGAGCTCGAAGGCTTGGTTGCGGCCGATCCAGTAGGCCTCCTGCACGTCGGAGAGCGGGAAGGGCTCATGCCGCCGGGCGGGGTCGAGCACGAGAGTGGGGAGCGCGGCGAGCGTCTCCTCATATTCCTGCCGCTCCCCCTTGAGGCGGGCGATCTCGGCCGCCAGGCCCGCCACGGTCGGGTGCTCGAAGAGGGAGCGCAGCGGCAGGTCCACCTGGAAGGCTTCCCGCGCCAGGCCGACGAGCTCGGCGGCGATCAGCGAGTGCCCGCCGAGAGAAAAGAAGTCGTCCTCGATCCCCACCGGGTGCAGCCCCAGGACCTGGCTCCAGAGGAGGGCGAGCATCTCCTCAAGCGAGGTGCGGGGGGAGAGCTGCCCACCCGCCGCCCCGGCGGCGCTGACGAGCGGCACGAAGCCGGGGATCTCCGGCTCCGGGATGCTCTCCGTGAGGGACGAGAGCGCGCGCTCCGGCTCGCCTGCCATGCCCCGGAGTAGGGAGAGGAAATGATCGAGAATGGGCCGGGCTTCCGGCAGGCGCCGGGTGTCGTGGACCAGGGTGACGCCGAGCTCCGCGCCGGGGACGACGAGAACGGTCAGCGGCTGACGGGTCTGGCCGCCGACGCCGAAGCCAGAGCCGGCGCGGACCGCCAGCCGCTCTCCCGTCAAGGGGGCTTCATCGGGGTAGTTCTCGAAGACGAGGATGCTCTCGTGGAGCGGCATGGCCCCGGGCACTTCGCTCAAGCGGTGCACCTGGCCGCTCGACACGTGCTCGTAGCGCCGCAGCTCGAGGCTCTGGGCCTGGAGCCTACCCAGCCAGCGGTCGAGAGGCTCGGCGTGGTCGATTCCGACCCGGAGCGGCAGCGTGTTGATGAACAGACCGATCGTCGCTTCGATCCCGTCGAGCTCGGCCGGCCGGCCGGAGACGGTGACCCCGAAGGTGACGTCCCTCTCGCCGCTGTAGCGGCTGAGCAAGAGGGCCCAGGCCGCCTGGACCACCGTGCTCAAGGTCACCCGCAGCCTCTGGGCGAGGGCCTGGAGCGCCTCCATCTCCCGCCGCGGCAGGCTCCCCTCCAAGGTGGCATACCCCAGCCGTCCGTTCTTGCTCGCCGGCGTCAGGCGGCCGAGGGGGGTGGGGCGGCGGAACCCGCGCAGGGCCTCACGCCAGAACGCCTCGGCAGGCGCCGCGTCCTGGCGGGCGAGCCAAGTGACGTAGTCCCGGTAGGGGCGGCTCGGCGGCAGGGACGGCTCGCGCTCCAGGCAGAAGTCGTCGTAGAGGGCGAAGAGCTCGCGCAGCAGCACCGGCCGGCACCAACCGTCCATCAGGATGTGATGGTGGCTCCAGACGAGGATCCGCGAGCCTCGGCCTGTGTCGAGGAGGGTCAGCCGCATCAAGGGGGGCTTCGAGAGTTTGAAGCCTAAGCGGCGGTCGGCGTCCAGGAAGGCCTCCAGGCGCTCGGCCGCCGCCGCCGCGGAGAGGTCCCGCCAGTCCTGCCAATCCTCATGGGCGATGGGCATCTCGATATCCCGGAGGACGATCTGGAGCGGCTGCGGCTGATCCTGCCAGGCGAACGCGGTGCGCAGGATGGCGTGGCGCGCGAGGAGAGCCTTCCAGGCCCGCGCGAAGGCCGGCCGGTCGAGCTCCCCCTCCAGATGGCAGGTCAGCTGCTCGAGGTGGATGCCGGACTGCGGGGCGGCGAGCGTCTCGAACAGCATGCCCTGCTGCTGAGGGGACAGCGGATAGATCGCTTCGACGGTCTTCTTGCCCGGGCTCATCGCAGCACTCTCAATCTACTTCGATCTCGCCCAGGGCGAGGGCCAACTGCTCTTCCGTCAGCGTCACTTCCGGGAAGTCCGCGGGGGTGTAGGCGATGGCCTGCCGCGAGCGGCTATGGCGGATGATGTCCTTCAGGGAGCCGAGAAAAGCCGTGGCCAGCCCCACGACCTCCTCCCTCGCCAGGAGCTGCGCGCCGTAGGTCCAGGTGGTCTCAAACACGCCGCCCGCGATGCTGCCGCTGACCTCCAGGAGGTAGGGACGGCGGCCCCGCGGGCTCTGCTCGGGCCCCCGCGCCTCACGGGCGGAGGCGAAGGGGGCGCCCTCCGGCAGGGCTTGGTCGAGCTGGCCCAGGTAGTTGAAGACGATCTCGGCCCGCGGCAGGGCGCGCACCTCCGCGGCCGCGCGGTCCGCCCGCAGGTAGCGGAGCAGCCCGTAGCCGATCCCGTGGCCCGGGATGCGGCGCAGGCTCTCCTTGACCGCCCGGACGCACGCCGCCGGATCGGCCGGATCGTCGATCCGCAGCAGGACCGGATAGATGGCGGTGAACCAGCCCACGGTGCGCGAGAGGTCAAGCCCGGCCCCCATCTCGTCCCGGCCGTGTCCCTCGATGTCGACGAGGAGGCCCTGGACGCCCCGCCGCAGCACGAAAGCCCGGGCCAGGGCGGCGAGCAGCACCTCGTCGATCCGGGTGCGGTAGGCCTCGGGCACCTCCCGCAGCAGGGCCTCGGTGTCCTCCGCCGCAAGAGCGAGCGAGAGGGAGCGCGCGCCGGCCACCGTGTCGGCAGCCCGGCGCTCCGCCGGCGCCAGCCGCGGCAGCTCCCCGGCCCACGCCACCTGCTGCCAGTGGGCGAGCTCACCCGCGAGATCCATCGTTTCGGCGGCCGCCTCCAGCCGCAGCGCCCAGTCGCGGTAGGAGGTGCTCTTCGCCGGCAGCGCGATCGCCTCGCCCCGCGCCGCCTGGCCGTAGGCGCTCACGAGGTCTTCCAGGAGGATGCGCCAGGAGACGCCGTCGACGGCCCAGTGGTGAGCGGCGATGAGGAGCCGCCCGGGCCGCCCCTCCCCGAGGCCGAAAGCGACGAAGCGGACGAGCGGCCCGCGGGCGAGGTCGAAGCTCGCCTGGGTCGCGGCGGCCGCCTCCTCGACGGCCGCCGCCGCCGGCTGCGGCAGGGCCGACAGGTCCAACCAGGCGAACGGGCGCGGCCCGTCGAGACCGGCGAAATGCTGCCGCCAGCCGGCCTTGCCCCATTCGAGGCGGAGGCGCAGGGCATCGTGATGGGCGAGCAGCCGGTCCACCGCGAGGGCGAGCGCCGCCCGGTGGAGGGGCTCGCGGGAGGCAAGGAGGACGGACTGGTTGAAGTGGTGGAGGTCGAGCGGCTCCGCCGCGAGCAGCCAGTGCTGGATCGGAGTGAGCGGTAGGGGGCCGGTCACCAGGCCCTGGTCGGCCTCCGCCCCCTCCCCCAGCCTCGCCACGGCGGCGAGCTCGGCGATCGTCTGGTGAAGGAAGACCTCGCGCGGCGCGAAGAAGATGCCGGCCCGGCGGGCCCGCGACACGAGCTGGATGCTGAGGATCGAATCGCCCCCCAGGTCGAAGAAGTTGTCGTCTACGGAGACCCGCTCGACGCGCAGCACCTCCATCCAGATCCCCGCGAGCTTCTCCTCGACCGGCGTGCGCGGCGCGGCGCCTCCACCGGAGAGCTCGGGCCGCCCGGGATGGGGCGCCGACAGGGCGCCGCGGTCGACCTTGCCGTTGGGCGTCAACGGCAGGGACGGCAGCAGCACGAAGACCGCGGGGACCATGTGCTCCGGCAGCCGTTCCTTGAGGTAGGCGCGGAGCTGGCGCCCGTCGGGTGCCGCCGCGCCCGGGAGAGGACGGGCCACCGCGTAGGCCACCAGGCGGCGCTCTCCGGCCGGCTCCTCCCGCGCGCTAACGACCGCCTCTCGCACCTCTGGGTGCGCCGAAAGAGCCGCCTCGATCTCCCCCAGCTCGATGCGGAAGCCGCGGATCTTGACCTGGTGGTCCCGCCGCCCGAGGTAGTCCAGCTCCCCGTTCGCGCGGTAGCGCGCGAGGTCGCCCGAACGGTAGAGGCGCTCCCCGGGAGCGCCGTAAGGATCGGGCACGAAGCGCTCCGCGGTCAGCTCCGGGCGGCCCTGATAGCCCCGTGCCAGGCCGGCCCCGCCGACAGAGATCTCCCCTGCCACCCCCAGGGGCACCAGCTCCAGGCCGGGACCGAGCAGGCGGAGCCCGAGGTCCGGCAGCGCCTCGCCGATCGGGCTGCGCTGAGACGCCGCGAGGTCGGCCGGCAATACCGGCGATAGGGGACGGTAGCTGACGTGCACGGTGGTCTCGGTGATGCCGTACATGTTCACCAGCCGCGGAAGAGCGGCGGCGTGACGCTCGTACCAGGGCTGCAGGCTGCCGAGATCGAGGGCCTCGCCGCCGAAGATGACCAGCCGCAGGGCCAGCCGCTCGCGCTCCGCCGGCCCCGCCTCCCCATCCTCCTCGATCAACTGCCGGAAGGCCGAAGGCGTCTGGTTGAGCACCGTCACCCCCTCCTCCAGCAACAGGTGCCAGAAGGCCGTTGGCGAACGGCTCACCCAGTACGGCACCACCACCAGACGTCCGCCGTAGGCCAGCGCACCCCACAGCTCCCAGACCGAGAAGTCGAAGGTGTAGGAGTGGAACAGGGTCCACACGTCGTCCGGGCCGAAGCCGAACCAGCGCTCGGTCGACGAGAGCAGGCGCGCCACGCTGCCGTGGCGCACCAGCACCCCCTTCGGCAGGCCCGTCGAGCCCGAGGTGTAGATCACGTAGCAGAGATTGTCGGGAGCCGCCGACAGCACGAGGTCCCGGTCGTCCTCCCCGGCCAGCTCCTCCGCGAGCGCCCCTAAGTCGACGACGGCCAGGCTCTCCGGTCCGGGGAGGGGAGGCAGCTCTCCCCGGCCGGCCGTGATCAGCACCGCGATGCCGGAGTCACGGCAGAGGAACGCCAGCCGCTTCGCGGGGGCCGCGGGGTCGAGCGGCACATAGGCCCCGCCCGCCTTGAGGATCGCCAAGAGGCTCGAAACCATCGCGAGCGACCGTTCGAGCAGCACCCCCACCCGCACCTCCGGCCCCACTCCCCGCCGCCGCAGATGGCGCGCCAGCCGGTTGGCCCGTCGGTTGAGGTCACCGTAGCTCCAGCTCTCCCCGGCCAGCCGGAGCGCCGGCGCCTCTGGAGCCCGCGCCACCTGCGCCTCGAAGAGCGCCGTGAGCGTCCGCTCCGGCACCGCTTCCGGCACCCCGGCGTTCCAGTCGAGCAACTGCCGGCGCTCGGCCGCGGAGAGGAGGGGGAGCTCGTCGATCCGCCGGTCGGGGTCGGCCGCCATCCCCGCGAGGAGGCGCCCAAGCTCGCCGAGGAGGCGCGCGGCGGTCGGGGGATCGAACAGGTCGCGGCTGTAGTCGAAGGAGCCCTGGAGCGAGCCGTCCGCCATTTGGGCCAGGGGGAGGAGGAGGTCCAGCTTGGCCACCCCTTCGGGCAGCGGGAGGGGCTCGGCGTCCAGCCCCGGCAGGGCGAGCCGACTCCCCGGCGTGTTCTGCAGCAGGAGCATGACCTGGAAGAGCGGGCCGTGGCGCAGGCTGCGCTCGGGCTGCAGGTGATCGACCAGCATCTCGAAGGGGAGATCCTGGTGGGCGTAGGCGCCGAGCGCCACGGTGCGCGCCCGCGCCAGCAGCTCGCGGACCGTCGGCCGCCCCGAGAGATCGCCGCGCAGGACCAGGGTGTTGATGAAACAGCCGATCAGCCCCTCGACCTCGCGCCGGCCGCGGTTGGCGATCGGCGAGCCCACCGCGAGGTCGTCCTGCCCGGTCGTGCGGTGCAGGAAGGCCTGGAACCCGGCCAGTAGCACCATGAACAGGGTGGCCTCGCCGCGGCGGGCGAGCTCCTGGAGCGCTTCGACCAGGGACCGCGGCAGGGCGACGGGAAGGCTCCCCCCCCGGAAGCTCTGGACCGCCGGCCGCGGGCGGTCTCCGGGCAGCTCAAGCACCGGCGCCAGGCCGGCGAGCCGCTCGCGCCACCAGGTGAGGAGCTCGTCGCGCCTCTCCCCCGCGAGCCACTGCCGCTGCCAGACCGCGTAGTCGGCGTACTGGACCGCCAGCGCAGGTAGCGGCGAGGGGCGCCCCTCGCCGAACGCGGCATAGAGGGCCGACAGCTCGCCGATCATGACCCCGATCGCCCACATGTCGGCCGTGATGTGATGCACGGAGATCAGCAGGTGGTGCTCCTCGCCGGCGAGGCGTACCAGGGCGATGCGCAGCAAGGGGCCCCGGGTGAGGTCGAAGGGGCGCCGCCTCTCCGCGGCCGCGAGCCGCTCCGCTTCGCAGCCGCGCCGCGGCGCGGGCAGGGCGCGGAGGTCGAGCACCGGCAGGCCGGAAAAACCGCTCTCCCCGGCCGGCGAGACGACCTGGGCCGGCTCTCCGTCGTCGGCCGCAAAGCAGGTGCGCAGGGTCTCGTGGCGCCCGATGATCTCGCCGAGGCTCGCCGCGAGCACCGCCGGACGCAATGCCCCAGAGAGGCGGACCCCGAACGATTCGTTGTAGAACGGGCTCTCCGGCTCCAACTGGTGCAGGAACCACATGCGGAGCTGGGTGAAGGAGAGCAGGAACGAACCGCCGCCGCCGGGCCGCGGGAGGCGCGGGATCGCCTCCTGTACCGGCGGCCCGTCCTGCTTCCGGCTCTGGAGCCGGCGCGCCAGGAACTCGAGCTTCTCGGCGGAGAGCCCGGCCAGCTTGCGGCGCACGTCCGCCTGGGGCGACGGCTGCGCGCCGGTAGCCGGTGCCTTGGGGGAGAGGCCCCGGGAGCCGGCGGCGGTCCGCGCCGGCAGGCTCTCGAGATACTCCTCGAAGGGGCCGGCCCCGAGGCCGGAGACGAAAGCAAGCGCCGCCCGCCGCGAATCGCGGGCGAGCCGCCCGTGGAGCTCACCGTCCCCGAGCACCCGGCGGAGCGCCTCCTCCCAGGGAGCGAGATCCTGCGCGGGGATGACCGGCACCGGAATCTTCCGTTCGTCGAAGCGCTCCTCGTAGCGCTCGATCGGGCGGACCGGCAGCACATAGTCGACCCCCAGCTTCGCCTCGGGCAGGCCGCCGGCGTCGCTCGCCAGCACCGGGATGCCGCGCAGCATGGCCTCGATCGCGACCTGCCCGAACGCCTCCCCCCAGAGCGAGGGAGCGAGGAGAACCCGGGTCTCTGCGAAGATCTCGTCGATCGCCGCGGCCGGGGGCAGCAGACGGACGTTGGGCAGCGCCGCGAGAGCTCGCCGGTCCTCCGTCGTCGTCCCCCAGGTCGGGACGGCGGCGAACGCCACCTCCGGCAGGCGGCGCGCGAGCTCGAGGAAGATCGAGATCCCCTTGACCGCGCAGGGGTTGATCAGGGTGACGAAGCCCCTTTCGCAGTCCCCCAGGTCCGGGAACGGACCGTTGCCGTAGACCGGAAAGCGCAGCAGGGTCGCCTCCAGGCCGGCCCAGCGCCGGAAGTACTCGCGGACGTAGCTGCTCACCGCGACGATGCCGGCCGTGCGGCGCAACAGCGCGGTCCGCCCGGGGCTCTCCAGGAAGCCATCCGGACCGAAGGGCAGGTGGAGCGTCGTGTGCGCGAGATAGACGGTGTACGGCGAGGCCGCGACCGCCTCCTCGAGGAGCACCTGGGCGGGGTCTTCGGACGACACCAGGACGCGGTCCGGGGCGAGCTCCCGCAGCCGCTCCGCCGCCCGGACGCGCAGCTCTGCCCCGTCGAGCACCGCCTCCACGGCGACCCCGGCGTGCCGGAACGCCACGACGCCGGGGCGCGCGGGCGCGACGCCGCGCACTCCCGCCGCGGCCAGATCCGTGAGGCAGGTGTCGAGCGGGGTCACCCGGTCCCCCCCCGCCGTGCCGATCACCCGGCACTCGTGCCCGCGGGCCGCGAGCTGTTCCAAGAGCAGGCGGTTGGCCTTGTTGGCGCCCCCCAGCGATGGTACATAGGCGGAGCTCTGGAGAAGGAGGATCCGCATGACGTCAGCCTTCGCTCGCGAGCAGGGCCCGGACCTCCTCGTCCGACATCCCCTCCAGGTCGAGGAACGCCGCCGCGATCTCGGCATCCTCCGCCGCCTCGACCTGATGCTGGAAGACGGCACGCGCCAGGTTCTCGACCGTCGGGCGCGACTCGAAGAGGGCGGCGAGCGGTAACTCGACCCCGAAGGCCTCGCGCACCCGTGAGAGCAACTGCGTGGCGAGCAGGGAGTGCCCCCCGAGGTCGAAAAAGTGATCGTGGACGCCGATCCGCTCGACGCCCAGGAGCTCGCGCCAGAGCGCGGCGAGCGCCTCCTCACCCGGAGTCCGCGGTGCCACGAAGGGGGCCAGGGAACCCTCCCGCGAGCCTTCCGGCTCCGGCAGGGCACGGCGGTCGACCTTGCCATTCGGCGTTAAGGGCAGGGCCGGCAGCACCACCACGGCCGACGGCACCATGGGCTCGGGGAGGCGCTGGCGTAGAGCTTCGCGCAGGGCGGACGGCACGGCCGCCTCGCCCGTCGCAGGCACCACCCAGGCGACCAGGCGCGCCGCCGGACCGGTGCCCCGCACCGCAGCCACCGCCTCGCGCACTTCCGGGCGCGCGGCGAGCGCCGCCTCTACCTCCCCCAGCTCGAGGCGAAAGCCGCGCACCTTCACCTGGTGATCGAGCCGGCCGAGGAACTCGACCGCGCCGTCCGGCAGGCGCCGCGCCAAGTCTCCCGTACGGTACAGGCGGTCGCCCGGCCCGGCCAGCGGATCGGGGACGAACCGTTCGGCGGTCCGCTCCGGCCGCCCCAGATAGCCGCGCGCGAGCTGGACGCCACCGATGCACAGCTCTCCGGCCACCCCCACCGGCACCTCGCGGAAGGCACGGTCGAGCAGGTGGATGCGAGTGTTGGCAATCGGCCGGCCGATGGGCACCGGACGCTCGCCGGTCTCCCCATCGCACCGCTGCCAGGTTACGTCCACCGCCGCCTCGGTAGGACCGTAGAGGTTGTGGAGCTCCACGCCGCGGCGACCGAGACGCTCGCGGAACCGCACCGCCAGTCCGGCGCCCAGCGCCTCGCCGCTCACGATCACCCGGCGCAGCGAGGAGCAGGCGGCGAGCTCCGGCTCGGTCAGCTCGTCAAGGAAGACGTCAAGCATGGGGGGGACGAAGTGCAGCGTCGTCACCCGCTGCTCGGCGATCCGCCGGCCGAGGTAGGCCGGGTCCTGGTGGCCGGTCGGCCGGGCGAGCACCAGGCACGCTCCGGTCATCAAGGGCCAGAACAGCTCCCAGACCGAGACGTCGAAGCTGAACGGGGTCTTGTGCAGCACCCGGTCCTCCGGCGTCAGGCCGAAAGCCTGCTGCATCCAGAGGAGGCGGTTGACGATCCCGCGGTGCGTGTTCATCGCGCCTTTGGGACGTCCGGTCGAGCCAGAGGTGTAGATCACATAGGCGAGATCGTCCGGCTCGATCCCCGGATCGAGCTCGGGGCCCTCCGCATCTCCCGGGAGCTCCCTGCCCGGTTCCCTGTCCAACAGGACCACCCGCGCTCCGCTCTCCGGCAGGACGGATCGCAAGCGCTCCTGGGTCAGGAGCACGCGGACCCCCGAGTCCGCCAGCATCCACTCCAGCCGTTCCCGTGGATAGGAGGGATCGAGCGGCACGTAGGCCGCCCCGGCCTGGAGGATCGCCAGCAGGCCGACGACCATTTCTGGCGAGCGCTCGGCGGCAATGCCGACCAGAGACCGCGGCCTCACCCCTACCTTCCGGAGCCACCGGGCGAGACGGCTGGAGCGGTCCAGCAGCTCGCGCCACGTCAGGCTCCCGTCCTCCCCCACCACCGCCACCGCCCCTGGCGCAAGCGTCGCCTGCTCCTCGATCCAGGCAGGGAGCGGGCGATCCACTCCGTACGCCGTGGTCGTGGCGTTCCAGAGCTCGAGCTGCGCGCGCTCCGCCGCGGAGAGCAGCGGGAGGGCGGAGAGCGCTCCGGCCTCTGCCCCCGGTGCGGCGAGGCCCCGCAACAGCACGGCGAGGTGGCCGAGCATCCGCTCGGCGGTCGCCCCATCGAAGAGGTCGGTGTTGATCTGCAGGCCGGCGACCAGATCCCCCGCCGGACCGCCGTCCAGCTCCGCCACCGTGAGCGTGACGTCGAGCTGTGCCCCGGGGTTTTCCAAGGCGACCGACTCCAGGATGAGGCCGCCCAGGTCGAGGCGAGCACCGGCCACACCCAACGCGAAGGCGGCGAGCGCCTGCAGATCCGGGGAGGGCGCCCGGTGCAGGCTCAGCAGCGCCTGGAAGAGGGGAGGCCGGCTCGGATCGCGCTGCGGATGGAGGCGCTCGACCAGCGAGGCAAGGGGAAAGCCCTGGTGCTCGAACGCCGCGAGGGTCGAGCGCCGGGTCCGCTCCAGCCACTCACCCACCGTCGGGTCTCCCGCCAGCCCGGCGCGCAAAGGGATCGGGTTGACGAAATACCCCACCAGGCCGGCCAGGCGGTGACCCTGCGGGCCGAGCCGGCCGGAGGTGGGAACGCCGACGGCGAAGTCGTCCTGTCCGCTCCACCGGGCGAGCAGAGCCTGAAAGCCGGCGAGCAGGGTCATGAACAGCGTCTCTCCGCGGCGCCCCGCCAAGGCCCGCAGGCTGTCCAGGAGGTCCCCGCCGAGCCGGGCGCGGCGCGTGGCGCCACGCCAGGTCTGGGCGACAGGACGCGGCCGGTCGGTGGACAGATCGAGCATTGGCAGGCCGGCCAGCCGCTCGCGCCAGTAGGCCCAGAGGAGCTCCCCCCACGGTGTCGCGACCGCGCGCTCCTGCCAACGGGCGAAGTCGGTAAAGCGCAGCTCCAAGGGGGGCAGCCCGGCCTCCGCAGCCACGCCGGCGCCCCGATCGTAGAGCACCCCCAGCTCCTGGACGAGCAAGGCGAGGGAGGCGAAATCGGCGGCGATGTGGTGGATGGCGAGCACGAGAAAACTCTCACCCGGGCGAGTAAACAGTGCCGCCCGGAAGGGCGGACCATGCTCCAGGTCAAAAGGACGGAAGGCTTCCTCATGCAGCCGGCGGTGGAGCTCTCCGGCGCTCCAGGAGGAGGCATCCTCCGCGAAGAAGCCGGCCGCCTTGGCCGTGATCGCCGTGATCGCCGCCGTCCTCTGGGCCGGCCCGGCCGGGCCGGCGGCAAAGGTGGCGCGCAGCATGTCGTGGCGCTCCGCCAGCGCCTGGAAAGCTCGGCGCAAGGCCCCTTCGTCGGCCCCGCCCGCGATCCGCGCTGCACCCGCCAGGTTGTAGGCCGCGCCGACGGGCGCCAGCCGGTAGAGGAACCAGAGGGCCTTCTGGCCGGGGGAAAGGGGCACGTCCCCGCCCTCCGGCGCGGCCACGAGAGGCGGTAGCCCATCGGCTGGCTGGAGCTCCGGGACCATATCCAGGGCCGGCGCGAGCCGCGCGGCGAGCGCGGCGGTACCGGCCCCCCCCAGCAGATCGGCCAACGGCACCATCAATCCGAGCGCCGCCTCCACCTCTGCCTTGAGCGCGGCGGCAGCGAGCGAATCAAGCCCCAGGGCGGTCAGCGGGACCTCGGGGCGGATCTCCTGAGGGGCGCGGCGCAGCACCTCCGCCGCGCATCCGCGGAGGAACATCTCGAGGGCGGGCAGCCGGTCCTCGGGGCCAACTCCGAGCAGGGCCGTGCGGTCGATCACCGCCGCCGCGGCCCAGGCGTCTCTTTCGGCGTCCGGCGCCCCGCGGAGCGCGCCGCGGCCGACGATCGTCAGAGCGCCGCCCAGATATGCCTCGCGGCAGGCACCGCGGCGCACCTTGCCGCTCGATGTCCTGGGCAACGACTCGGGGCGGATCAAAACCAGGTCGGAGACGGCGACCCCGTGCTCCTCGGCCACGGCCCGGCGGACGGCGTGGGCGATCTCCTCGCTCTCCGCACGGGGGTGGCGCGCGAGCTCGTGCACCAGCACCAGGCGCTCAGCGCCCCCCTCCTCGATCGCGAACGCCGCGCCCGCTCCGGGCCGCAGATCCGGATGGCTCTGTTCGGCGGTCAGCTCCAGGTCCTGCGGATAGTAGTTGCGGCCGCGCAAGACGATCAGATCCTTGCTGCGACCGGCCAGGAACAGCTCTCCGCCGCAGAGGAAACCGAGATCGCCGGTGCGCAGATACGGCCCCTCGCCGCTCGCGAGGAAGGCACCGAACGTTTCCGCGCTCTCCTCCGTTCGTTGCCAGTACCCGGCGGCGACGCTTGCGCTCCGCACCCAGACCTCTCCGACGCGGTCCTCCGCACAGGGGGAGCGCGCTTCCGGGTCGACGATCAACACCTCTTGCAGCGGGCGGCCGCAGCCGACGAGCACGCGGCGCCGCGCCGCCGGCTCCGCCGGGCCGGCGATCCGGCCGGCCTCGAGGTCCGCCGCGTCGAGATCGCGCACCAGCGGCGCCGCCGCGGTCCCCCCGCCGGAGACCAGGAGCGTCGCTTCGGCCAGGCCGTAACAGGGATAGAACGCCTCCGCGCGGAAACCGCACGGGGCGAAGGCTGCCGCAAAACGGGCCAGCGTCGAGGCGCGCACCGGCTCGGCGCCATTGAACGCCGCGCGCCAGCACGACAGATCCAGCCTCTCTCTCTCCGCCGGGCCGATCTTGCGTACACAAAGATCGTAGGCGAAGTCCGGGCCGCCGCTCGTCGTGGCCCGGAAGCGGTCGATCGCCTCCAACCAGCGCAACGGTCGCTGCAGGAAGGCGAGCGGCGACAACAAATAACAGCTCGCGCCGACAAAGAGCGGCTGCAGCACATTGCCGATCAGCCCCATGTCGTGGAAAAGCGGCAGCCAACCGACGATCACCGATTCCGCGGACTGGCCGAAGGCACGCCGGATCAGCTCTTCGTTGTGGAGAAGGTTACCGTGGCGCACCATCACCCCTTTGGGCGCCGCAGTCGAGCCCGAGGTATATTGCAGGAAGGCAAGACGGTCCGGGTCGATGGCCGGCTCAGCCCACAGACCGGCGAGGTCGGAGCCGACGCTCTCCTCCGCGAGCCGGGGCACCGCCGCCAGCTCGGGAATCCCGGCTTCCAGGGCCGCCAGCGCCGGCAGCAGATCCGCCGAGGTGAGAATGAGCCGCGGGCGGGCATCCCGCAAAATAGCGCTCAGCCGGGGATCGGTCCGGCGCGGGCGCGGCGGCAGCGCAGGGACCGCAACGGCCCCGGCATAAAGGCAACCGAAAAACGCGGTGACGAAAGCGAGCCCTGGAGGAAAGAGCAGCAGCACCCGCTCCCCGTCCTCTCCGCGCTGGCCGGAGAGACCGAGATCCCGCAGCGTTACGGCCAGCGCCCGAGCCCGCGCGTCGAGGCCCACCCAATCCAGCCGGGCCTCGATTTCGCCGTCAGCGAGAAACGCATAGGCCAAGCGGTCTCCGCCCTCTTCCGCCCGTTGGTGGAGAATCTCCAGGATCGATCGGCTCTCGCCGCGGGACAAAACGGGGGGCAAAAAGCCCTGGTCTTTCGTGATCCGCAGCATGCGCCAATAAGACCTCCCCTAGGTTACTCTGCCTCAGGCAAACGATGCAAAGGCTAACATAGGTCCTTAGGAGTCTGTCAATACTTCGTAACATCGAAACCTGGATTGAGTAGCAAGTTCTTATTTCTGGATTGAGCTTCTATTGACGGAAAACGGCGCCGGATTTCTCAACCCGGCGCCGGGAAAAGGGGAGTGACGCTGACCAAGAGGTCCCCGGGCTGGAGGCCGCCGACGGCGCCAGGACCGCCAGGCTCAACTTGGCCGACGATGGAGGGTCGGCGACGAACCAAGCCCGCGAGCCCCCGGCGGCCGGCCGGAACCCGCAGGTACTGCACTCGAAGCTGAAGCCGAGCCTAGAGCACCACCTTCCGGCTGACCAGAGTGACGTCTCCGTCCTGGAAGGGCGAGGCCCACGCCGGCCGCGCCTGCAGCAGGGAGGCGCCGGCCGGCGGCAGCCCCGCCGAGCGGTCCAACACATACCATTCGTGCGGCGCGGTCGTACCGAGCACCAGGTCGAGATCGACCCCTCCGGGGGGCAGCCCCAGGACTTGGAAGGACCGGTAGGGGGCGGGCCAATTGCGGCGGAGGGGCACCCGCTCGCCGGCCACCGTCGCTGTTTCAACCCGGGCCGCCGTCGGGATGAAGACGAACACGTTCGTCGCTCCCCGGGGAGAGCTCAGATGGACAACGAGATGGCGCTTGCCCGCAGCCGTCTCGTCGCGCACCACGGCGAGGCTTGGCGCGGGGAAAGTCTGGGCGGGAGCCGGGGCAGCATAGGCTCGGATCAACGGCGCCGACCAGGGGAAGGGAGGGACCGGCTGGCCAAAGGAGGCCTCGCGCTGGACGGTCGGCGGCAATGGCTGGGGAGGCCCGACGACCAGCCAGCGGGCCTCCCCCGTCCCGGCATCCTGATGGAAGGTGAAATTGAGCCGTCGCGGCGAATCCGGCGAGTACACCGGCAGGACGACGATCGCGATCACGAAGCCCAACGCCGCCACCAGCGCTCCGGCGGCGGCGAGCGGTCGCCGGCCTCCCTCCCCGGCGGTGGCGCCAAACGGCAGGAGCACAGTCAGCATGATGGCGAGCAGCGTACCCACCAGCCACAGCATCGGGTCCCCCATGCCAACGTAGAATAGGATTAGTAGCGGAAACCAGAGGGCCCCGACGGCGAGCGCCGGCATGGCGACCGTCGCGATCCGCGCGCGCTCCCCCCCGGGCAGAAACAGCCCAGCGAGCCCGGCCGCCCAGGCCGGCACGATGAACAGATAGGAGGCCCCGGGGAGCAGGAGCGCGGTGACCAGCCCCAACAGGGTCCAGGCGAGCCAGCCGCCTATCCACAGGCCGAAGAATCCGGCGCGCCGGAACCAGCCAGCCGCCAGAATGACCACACCGACTGCCAGCAGCCAGAACGCCGCCTGCCCGGGCAGGCTGTGAGCGGGACAGGGCGTACTCAGGCCGCCTGCCAGCCGCAGCAGGAAGGAGAGGGCGAACCCCGCCACGGCTACGAGGAGGACGACCGCCCACCAGGCCAGGAAGCCGCGGGCGATCTCCCCGCCCGTGACTAGCGCCCACCGCACCAGCCGTACGGCTGTCCCAACCACCAGCAGAAGGGGAACCCCGGCGAGGAACAGACCCCAGGACGCGGGCCATCCGAAGACCCATAGGCTTAGCAGATCGAAGAAGACAGCACGTCCGCGGTGCGGACTCTCAAGGTCCGCGTTGGCGAGAGCCCGCACCGTGGCCAGGGCGTTCTCGCCTTGATGCTGCAGACTGGCGGGAGAGCTGTTGGCCAAGTTGTCAAGCGGCGTGTGATAGTGCGCCGGATTAGCAATGTAGGCAAAATTGAAGCCGGAGAGGCCGCGCCGCTTGAAGACCGAGAAGTCGGTGTCGTTCGGCAGGTACTCGTACAGCATCGAGAAGATCGAACTTGTGCAGGGATGAGGCACGGAGCCGGCGAAGAGCGGGACCAGCCAGGCATTGGTCCGGCCGGTCTCGAACATCAGGCTGGGTCCGGAGGTGCCGCGGGCCTCAAGATTGACGATGGCCTTGACCCGCCCGGCCTCAGGGCTGCTCTCCAAAAACCCCCGAGCACCCAGCAGGCCCCCCTCCTCCCCCTCGTCGAGAAGGAAAACGATCGAGTGGCGGGCCTGCGGCTCCGCCTTCAGGATACGGGCGACCTCCAGCGCTGCTGCGACCCCCGCCAAGTCGTCAGAGACCCCTGGTCCGGCACCGACAGAATCATAGTGGGCAACCAGCAGCACCACGGTGCTTGGATCCCGCCCCGGCAACTCGGCGATGAGGTTCCGAACGGAGGTGCAGTTCCCGAGATCCATGCAGACGAAGTCCTGCTCCTCCCGGACGGTGTAGCCCAGCCGCCGGATCTCGGCGGCCACGCGTTGCCGGGTCCGCATCTGGGCGGGGCTGCCCACCGGGTGCGGTGCGCCATCACCGGCAAGATTCGCCAGAATGGAGCGTGCCCGACCCGCGGAGAACTCTCCCTGCGGAGCGCTCGCCGCCTTCGGGGACGGCGGCGCGAGCCGCAGCAGAGTCAAGACCAGAAGGAGGAGAAGCAGGATCAGGGTGCCGGGTAGGGCCCATCCGGCACTGATCCGAGTCAATTCACGCGTACTTCCGCTTTCGGTGGCCATTCAATTCTCCCCTAGTCCCTTGCCAGCGAGATATTTGCCAATTGGCGACGGGTTCCGTTGACCAAAGCTACGGGTAAGGTATTTTCCGTGCTCTTGGCAAGTGAGAAATGCCAGATCCTGCTGAAGCCAGAGTCTACCACAGGCGATTGACGAGGCCACTTACCACGAGGAGACCGCTGCGCTCGGTGAGACCATTGCGGCCACCGAGATGGCGCTGCAGGACGCCCCGCTCGACGAGATCGATGCCGAGGCGGCGGTGGATTTCGCCGTGGCACTCGCCCTCAAGGCAGATCGAATGTGGCTCCAAGGCAACCTGGATCAGCGGCAGCGTCTCCAGCAGGCGCTCTTCCCGGACGGTCTTTTTTGCCAAGATAACCGGCTAGTTCGAACACCCACAGAGCCCTTCTTTTTCACGGAGATAGCCGCAGCCCAGGGATATCAATCTCGTTTGGAGGTTGTCCGTCCGATGCAGCTTCGGCGCTTTGCCCAACTCCCAGAGGGCCGCCTGGAAACCGCCAATCAGAGCCTCGAAACTCTCCGAAAAACAGATTCCCCCCGTTTCCCAATTCGAGTAGGGCAAGACGAAGTGGAGGAACAGGTGGTCGAAGCGCTCGCCGCCGAGGCCAACCCCCAACTCGTTCATACTCGTGAAGTCGTTCTGGGCATACTCCTCCGGGCGATGCTCTTGGGCGAAGATCACCTTGCGCTCCGGCCCCTTCGACGCTCGCCAACGACGGATCCGCCGCTGCAGCGTGCACAACTGTCCGTCCGAAAAGCTCAGTTCCGCACGGCCCCGCAGAGCCTCGAAAATCGTCACCGCCTCCAAGCCAGGGACCTGCTCGAGCATCGCTTCAATCTTTGGCCAGACCCTCGCAAAGGGTCCGGGCGGGTCCGAGCGCGAGGGATTGCCAGAGTATTGCCCTAGGCTGTCTATCGTGGCAAGACAGGAGTCCATCCGCATCCTCGTCACCGCTGACGAAAAGCCCGCATCGAAAAGGCCGCCGCCACGGCAAGGCGCACCATGTCGGACTGGCTGAGATTGCTGGCGGAAGAGGAAATCGAACGGCAGGACCGCGGCCGGGAAGGTCCCAGAGTCTGAAACGAAAGTACCCGGAAGGTCCCAAGCCGAAACTGTTCCCCAGATCGCCCGGGCTAACTGTTTGAAATTACAGGGTGAAATTGGTCGGGACGCCGGGATTTGAACCCGGGACCCCCTGAACCCCATTCAGGTACGCTACCAGACTGCGCCACGTCCCGACCGAGACTGCGGGTGG
>Ga0136846_1234590_pt1 | contig 65949 bp, 53 predicted proteins | sample HopSoiMetagenom2_FD_96841 | JGI IMG/M metagenome (GOLD analysis project Ga0136846, IMG submission 96841) | Grasslands soil microbial communities from Hopland, California, USA - 2 Assembly 2016 (version 4) | ecosystem: Environmental > Terrestrial > Soil > Grasslands | place: USA: Hopland... | reverse complement strand
TACGGATGTTACTGCCAAAGCGGGGTTGAACAAACCGGATCCGGAATTCGGGCCGCTTTGGTCGGTAACAGGCGCGTGGATCGACGTGAACAATGACGGACTGCTCGACCTGATCATCATCAATTATCTGAAGTGGGACTTCAATCATGAGCCCGTGTGCGAAGGCTACGGACATCGCGAGTACTGCCATCCCAAGATGTATAAGGCAACGCCGAATCAACTTTTCCTCAACGATGGGAATGGAACTTTTCGCGACGCATCGGTCGAAGCGGGGTTCCGCGCGCATCCGGGCAAGGGCATGAGCGCTGCGGCGGCGGATTCCGAACTCACCGGCCGCATGGACATATTCGTGCCCAATGACAAGATGATGAACTCTTTCTTTCGCAATAAAGGCGGAAGTAAGTTCGAGGAAGTCGCTTTCGATGAAAACGTCGCGTTGCGCGAAGACGGAGTTTACATCTCAGGGATGGGCGCGGATTTCCGCGATCTCGATAACGACGGATACCCTGACATTTTTCTCGTTGCGCTTGACGGCGAGACATTTCCACTTTACCAAAACACGGGAAAGGGCAGCTTCAGCGAGGCAACACGCGAGAGCGGCATGACGAAGATGACTTTGCCGATGGCGGGATACTCTCCGAATATCGCCGATTTTGACAATGATGGCTGGAAGGACATTTTCGTTTCCCGGGGGCACGTGCAATCGTTGTTGTCTTCGGCGAACTTATCGATCTCCCAGCCGAACACCGTTTTCCGCAATCTCGGCGGAAGGAAGTTTGCAGCTCTGACGGGCGAAGCAGGATTCGAATCCCAGCCTCCCTCAAGGCATCGCGGATCGGCGGTCGGGGACTTCAATGGAGACGGCAAGCTTGACGTGGTCGTGAGCGCAATCGATGCACCCGCCGAGATCTGGATGAACGACAGCCCCGGCCCGAACCACTGGATCGAGTTCAAGCTGGAAGGAACGAAGAGCAATCGGGACGGAATCGGCGCGCGCATCAAAGTCGTGACCAAGTCCGGCGCACAGTACAACCACATGACGGCGAGTTGCGGATACGCATCGTCGAGCGCAGGGCCGGTACACTTCGGCCTGGGAGCAAACGCAACTGTCGATTCGGTGGAGATTCATTGGCCATCGGGAATTGTTCAGTCGATGAAGGATGTGGCGGCGGATCGAGTAATCGTGACAAAGGAACCCGCAAAGTAGCATCGCAAACGCTGTCGTTTTATCTGCCTCACGCTGAATTCACCCCAGCGTTAGAATATCTGCGGTCCGGTGGGACCTGAGTGGGGGTGCGAGTATGTCATGGGCGCGGAACCTGTGTCTATGCGCCGTTATTCTGGGGTGCTCAAACGTTTTCGGACAAGAACATGAGCATGGTCCCGGCGAGAAGTTGGGAACGGTTCACTTTTCGACATCCTGCAATGTCCCAGGACAGGCAGAATTTGATCGGGCGGTCACGTTGCTGCACTCCTTTCAATTCAGCAGAGCCATCCAGGGCTTTCAAGCAACTCTGAGTAAGGATTCGAGTTGCGGGATCGCGTATTGGGGCATGGCACTGAGTCAGTGGAGCAATCCGTTCGCGCCCGGCGCGAAAGACAAAACACAGTTGCAGGCCGGGCGGGCAAGCGTGGAACTCGGAAAAAGTACCGGTGCGCATACCGAGCGCGAACGGGCGTATATCACCGCAGTAGCAAATCTATACACCGACATTGAGCACACTCCGCAGCGAGCTCGCTTGATTGCGTATCGCAACGCGATGGGAGAAGTGGCGGAAAAATATCCGACCGACAGCGAAGCGCAGATCTTCTATGCATTGGCAATCGCTGCTTCCGAAGATCCTGCTGACAAAACATATGCGGGCCGGCTCAAGGCCGGTGCCATTCTCGAGAAGTTGTTTCAGGAAGAGCCCAACCATCCTGGACTGGCGCACTACATCATCCATACATACGATGTGCCTACGCTCGCTGACCACGCCCTGGTGGCCGCACGCCGCTATTCCGAGATTGCTCCTGATGCACCTCATGCCTTGCACATGCCGTCCCACACGTTCACGCGAACCGGCCACTGGCAAGACTCAATCCGCAGCAATGTAGCGGCCGCTGCCGCTTCAAGACGTGAAGGTCAGACCGCGGAGGAACTGCATGCGAGCGACTACGAGACGTATGCATACCTGCAAACCGCGCAGGACGATGCCGCCCGAACCATTCTGGTTTCGTTGCCAGAGATTAAATCGCGGTTCGATCCCAAAGCGGTAATCGGCGGCGCCGGCAGTCCCGCAGCTGGCTACTTTGCACTGGCAGCCATCCCGGCGCGGTACGCATTGGAGCGTGGGGACTGGAACCGAGCCATGCAACTACAGCCACGTGAGACACCGTTTCCATACACCGAAGCTATGACGTGGTTTGCGCGGGGATTGGGGGCAGCCCATGTGGGGCAGTCGAAAACCGCCTATGAAGCTGCAGGATCTCTGAAACGAATTCGCGAGCAATTGGTGCAGGCGGGCGAAAATTACTGGGGTTTGCAGGTGGAAATCCAGGAGGTTGCACTCGGAGCGTGGGCCAAAATGGCAGAAGGACAAGTGGACGCAGCACTCCAGCAGATGGAGGCTGCTGCCAGGCTGGAGGATGGGACGGACAAGAGCGCAGTTACACCTGGACCGTTGGCACCAGCACGGGAACTACTTGGCGAGATGCTACTGGCTGCGAATCGGCCCTCTGCGGCACTCGCCCAGTTTGAAGCGACGCTGAAGAAGGAACCGGGCCGCTTTCGCAGTCTTTATGGGGCCGGGAAGGCTGCGCAACTCGCAAAGAATACAGAAGCCAGTCGCAAGTATTTTCGCCAGTTGCTCGCAACTTGCGAAAACGGAGACCGACCGGGGAGAGCCGAGTTGCGAGAGGCAGACCGGGCGACCGCGCAGAAGTAGTTTGACCTGCGCCTTGAGCCGATGTCCGGCAGCCCCCTCGAAAGTTCTCAGATCATTCGCAAAGCGGGGTAAACTTTCCGGTAAGTCGGATAGGCCTTCTGCATTGCGGCAGAGTCCTGCGGGTTCGGTGCGATGCGTCGCGCGACTCGCACGATCGCTTCGCAAGCCTGCTCTACAGAACTCCAACCCTTCGCTCCGGTCCCGGCCAGAATCGCCGCCCCGTACGCCGCGCCTTCCTCGGCCGCCACAATTTCGACCTCTCGTCCGTAAACATCCGCCTGAATCTGCCGCCACAACGGCGAGCGGGCGCCTCCGCCACCAAGGCGAATCGACGTTACCGGAATCTTCATCTCTTCGAAGATGGTGAACGTGTCTTTCAGGCTAAACGCCACACCCTCCATGATTGCGCGGATGACGTGGGCCCGCGTGTGCGAGGCAGTCAGTCCGACCAGAGCCGCGCGTGCGTTCGGATCGAGATGCGGCGTGCGCTCACCCATCAGATAGGGAACCCAGAAGGCACCTTCTGATCCCGCAGGCGCCGCGCTGGCTTCTTCGGCAAGAACATCGTATGGATCGGGTCCACCCTTCTTCTGCAGTCCAGGCGAGGTTGCGGCGAAATTATCGCGATACCAACGAAGTGAGAGCCCTGCCGCTTGCGTCACGCCCATGACGTGCCAGCGGCCGGGAATGGCGTGACAGAACGTGTGCAACCGCCCTTGAGGATCCATCGCAGGACGATCCGTCGAAGCGAATACAACGCCGGAAGTGCCGATCGTCGCGCTTACCGCGCCAGCGCGCGCAATACCCATCCCAACGGCTCCAGCAGCTTGGTCACCTGCACCGGCGACGACCGGAGTTCCTGGCTTCAATCCTGTCGCTTCGCCTCCGGCGAGCGAAACTTTGCCGCAAACCTCTGGCGATTCAAACAAAGCGGGCAACAAACTTTTTTCCACACCCGTCTTATTGAGCACTTCATCCGACCACCGGCGATTCGTCACATCGAGCAGCAGGGTGCCGGAAGCATCCGCCATGTCGATGGCTCGCTCTCCGGTCAGGCGGAAGCGAACGTAATCTTTGGGCAGCATGACATGCGCGACACGCTCCCACTTCTTCGGTTCAGTTTCGCGCACCCAAAGAAGCTTCGTCACGGTGAAGTTTGTCAGCGGCGGATTGCAAGTGAGACGGATGAGGGTATCGCGGCCGAACTGGTGTTCGAGTTCGCGCGACTGCGCTTCACTGCGTTGATCACACCAGATGATCGCCGGGCGCACCACTTCATCTGCCGCATCCAGCAAGACCGCCCCGTGCATCTGCCCGGAAAATCCAACGCAGGCGATATCTTCGGCGCGAACTCCAGCCGACTGCAACGCGTTCTTTACGGCTGATCCGCAGGCTTTCCACCAATCCCGCGGATCCTGCTCCGCCCATCCGGGCTTGGGGCTCGCGAAGTGTTGATGCTCGGCCGATGCCGAAGCGACAACGTTTCCGCTGGAATCAATGACGAGTGCGCGCGTACCGCCGGTACCGACATCAATGCCTAAATAGTTCATTGCTACCTTCTAGGGATGAAATTGAATCAGGCGAAGTCTTCGGCAAACTCATGCGCGCTCTCACGCAGCGTTCGTTCTTTTTCTTTCGCGGACTCTTGTGACTGCCGGTGCAAGAAGAACTCGAGATTGCCGCGCATGACCAGGTGTGGGGCAAGCGCGACCTGATGAGAGCGCCGTGCGCCTTCCGACAAAAACTCATGCAGCATTCGCAGCGCCATCTGTCCCTGCGCCCGAGGACGCTGATAGATCGTAGCGACAACCGACCCGGTGCGGATTTCCTGCACCAGATCGGGAAACAAGTCGGTCGCGATGATACTCAAGCGGTCCAGGACGTTCGCATCACGCGCGGCATTGATGACAGGGAGCGAAGCCTCGGTCGTCACATAAATTCCGGCGAGGTCGGGATGCTCGGCTAATATCTTGCGGCACTTGCGATACGCTTCTTTCTCAATATCGTGATCCTCGAGCGGTTTGAGCAACTGCAGATTGGGATAGAACGTTTTCAGGGTTGACTCGAATGCCGAATACTTTTCCGCGTGCTCAGTGATCGCCATATCGAATACCGTGATGGCGATCGTCCCGTCGCGAGGGCCCACAAATCGTCCCATGAGGTCGGCGGCAATCGAACCGCTGGCCAGCGTGTCAACGGCGACGATCCCGAGGCGACCGCTGTTGGGAGCGTCGGTCGCGACGCAGACAACAGGGATGCGCGCGCGCGAAGCGCGTCGAATCGCGGGCCGCAGCGACTGCGGACGGCTCGGGAAAATAATGATGCCGTCTGCCTTCTCGTTGATCGCGGCTTCAAGTGCTTCTTCTTCACCCTCACCCAGGCTTGGGCAGGTGCGAAATTCCAGCTCGACGTTTTCGAGAAGAATGGCATCCGCTTCCTCCCGGATGCCGGTTCGCACTTCATCCCAGAAGGACGTCGTCCCCTGCGGCGTATTCACAGAGACGCGCAGCGTCTTGCGCGAAGACAAAAATCTCGCGGCGAGGTTCGGACGGTAGCCCAGAGTTCTGGCCATCTGTAGAACTCGCGCCTTCGTCTCCGGACTTACGCCGGGATTGTCGTGCAACGCACGGTGCACTGTGCCGATCGAGGTGCCTAGCGACTTTGCAATGTCACGGAGGGTTGTGGGAGGTTGACCCATGGTTTTGGCCTGCGTCGGGGCCGGCCGCATACAGCCAGCTTGAAATCCTTTGGAAAAGCAGCTTTTCGCTTGCCGGAACCGTAAACGTTAACGGAACTCGGCGAAATGCGCAAGTTGCTGGGGTCGCGAAAGCAGGCTAGTTCTGCCCCACGCTAGTTCCGGTTTGAGGGTAGAGACGCAGCTCGGGCGGCAGCCACCGGGGATTTTCCCACGCGTCCTTTCACGTCAGGAATACCCGAGAGCTGATGAATCCAGTCACAAATTGTGTCCCGCCACACCAGCGCTTCTTTGGCCTGATATTCGAATCGCGCCAGTATGTCGCGGTAATTCGTTTCGTCCGTGTGTCCCGACAACGTTTTCCATTCGTCCACGAAATGCGCGGCTTCAGCCGCTCCCTCGTAATGCGAGTCGTAGAAGTGCTGGATCAGCGGCTTGCCGGAATGCAACCCATACGTGTAGGGCACGTGATGGAAAAATAGCAGCAGATTATCCGGGCAATTCGCGAGTGACTCATACAGCTTTTGCACTTCCGGCGGATACTGCCCAATGAAGCCAGTACCGGTCGCAATGGTCCGGTCCATGCCGATTCCGCTCTGATCGGCGCGATGCCACTGGCCCCAGCCATTTTCCTCGGAAGACATAGGCCCGGGATCATAGTGATTGCCGGTGATGTTGGTCAGCGTGCCCACTCCGAGCGGGCCAGTGTAGTTCTCATACACATGCCACGATCTCAGCTGCAGGTCTTTGATCGTTTTCACCACAAGCGGGTCGCTGCCGAAGGTGAGCCGAGTCCATTCATCAACGATCGCTTCTGACGCGAGATTGGGATTCCACGCGAGTCGCCCGAAGCCATAGAGATTTGCAAGCGCGAGCGGACTGCCCATCCAGTTTTCATCCAGGCCGACATTCGCCACGCCTGCGAATCCGCCGACAGGGCGATGGAACACGCGGCCGCTTGCCAGGTCCTTCACCGGTGTGGATTTCCCGTCGACTCTCATATCGAAATCTAGGACTTCCTTCCACATGGGGACGAGGAAGCATAGTTGCCGCTGCTGGCCGGTGTACTCCTGCGTGATCTGCAACTCGATCGCTTCGTTGGTGCGGCGCAGGCCAGCGAACAACGGCGAAACCGGCTCGCGAACCTGAAAATCGATTGGGCCATTCTTGATCTGCACGATCGCGTTGTTGTCGAACTGCCCGTCCAAGGGATGAAAGTTATCGTAGGCGGCCTTAGCGCGATCATTCTTCAAATTGCGCCAATCGAGATGATGGTTGTAGACGAAGGCACGATAGAACACGATCCCACCGTGCGGCTTCAGCGCACGCGCAATTACGTTAGCCGCATCGGCGTGAGTCCGGCCATAGGACGACGGACCGGAGCGGCCTTCCGAATCCGCCTTCATAACGAACCCGCCGAAGTCGGGGATCTGGCGGTAGATCTCATCCACCTTCTCCCGCCACCACTCGGCGACGCGCGGATCGAGTGGGTCGAATGTGTCGAGGCCTCCCACAGTGTTAGGGCTGCTCAGGTCGACCGACATGGACATCTGCACGCCCCAGGGACGAAATGCATCAGCGATGCGCCGCAACTCGGCGATAAATGACTCGTCGAGCATTCGCGGCGCTGCGTTCACGTTATTGACAGTGCAGCCGTTGATCCCGATCGAAGCCAGCAACCGAGCGTACTGACCGACGCGGGTCAGGTCTTGCCGAACCTTCCCCTCGGCGAAAAAAATGGAACGCCCACCGTATCCACGCTCGATGGTCCCGTCGATGTTGTCCCATTGATTCACCCATCGAATGGGCGCGTACGGCTGCTGCTTCTCATCGACCTCCGCGATGCCCTCTCCGCGTGCCATCTTGCTCAGCAGTCCGAAAACGCCATACAGCACGCCCCGCGGGCTGCCGCTGGTGATCAGCAGACACTTGAATCCATTGATTTTTCTTCGCGTGATCGAATAGCCGTCACCCACGAACTCAGTGCGAAGTTTCAACGTGGGGAAACTCTTTTTCAGTTCATAGGCGGGTGCCAGGAGAATCGCGTTCCCATCGATGGCATTGCTTGAAGTCAGGTTTCGACCGAGCAACCGGGCGACGTCAGAGGTCAGTTCTTGCTTTGCCGTCTTGAGGACCATCGAATCCCCAATAACCACGACTTTCGACGGCAGATCGTTGTAATGATTGGCAGTTTGTAAATCGAGTTGGGCGAAGTGAAGCCAGGCGTCCGCCTCGGTTTGAGCGGCGGCCTTGGCGGACGTACAGCCGAGGCAGAAGACTACCGCACAAGCCACACAGAACTGAGTCGCACCTTGCAGGAATCGGGGAAATTTCATTTCAAAATCGCCAGTCGAATATCGAGTATAAGAGAAGATTCTCCGGGCGGGCTTCCGGGATCGCATTGATCGCGGTTGGGCGCATTGCATTATCAGATTGCTTTTCCAATGCGACGGGCCTAGTATTCGCGGCTGGAGGGCCTACGATGAAAACGTCCGGCCCGGTATTTTGCCTTTTCCCGAACATTGCGGCACTCCTTCTTCTCAGCACTGCCGCATTTGCACAGGCGCCGCCGAAATATGACCCAGGCACGGAAACTACAGTCAAGGGAGTCATTCAAGAACTGAAGCTCGTGCCGCCTTCCGGTGGAAAGCCGATCGTCTATATGGCGATGAAGGGCAATCCGGATCCGTTCGAGGTTTTCCTTTGTCCCAAGAAGTTTCTCGACGACATAGGCGTTGCCTTCAAGGCGGACGACCAGATCGAGATCATCGGCTCCAAGGTCAAGCAAGGCAGTGCGGATCTGATCCTCGCGCGCGAAGTGACCAAGAGCGGAGACACGTTTACGCTGCGATTCAAGGACGGCAAGCCTGCCTGGTAGCGGGTCGAACCTCGCGACCTTCCCCGCCGTAAACCGCGACGAAAGCGCTTCCTGATAGTCTGACCTGAGAACTTTCAGGAGACCTAGCGCTTTTGCCACCCCTGATCAACGTCAGAAGTATCTCGAAGGCGTTCGGAGCTGATCCTCTTTTCCAGAACGTCTCGTTCACCGTTTCACAAGGAGACCGCATCGGGCTCATCGGGCCGAATGGGTCCGGCAAGTCCACCCTGCTGCGAATCCTCGCAGGCACAGAACATCCCGACGAAGGAGACATCGCAGTCCGCAAACACATCCGCCTAAGCTACGTGCAGCAGGAGTCGGCATTCCAGTCCGGTCAGTCGGTGCGTTCGGTTGTAGAGGCTGCATTGAAAAAGTCGGCGGTTCTCGACTCGGATCGCGGAACGCGATTCGCAGAAACACTAGGCCGGGCCGGGTTCACCGATCTGGAAACAGATGCATCGGCGCTCTCCGGTGGCTGGCAGAAGCGCCTCGCAATTGTGGAGGCACTCGTGCAGGATCCCGACATCCTGCTGCTCGACGAGCCGACCAATCATCTGGATCTTGCGGGCATCGAATGGCTCGAAGAACTTCTCGAACAGGCCGCGTTTGCATGCGTGGTCATCAGTCACGACCGCTATTTTCTGGAAAACGTCGCCAGTGACATGGCGGAACTCAGCCGTATCTACCCGGATGGCCTGCTCAGGGTCAAAGGGAAGTACAGCACTTTCCTGGAGAAGAAAGAAGAATTCCTGCACGCGCAATCGAAACGGCAGGAGGCGCTCGAGAACCTCGTACATTCGGAAATCGAGTGGTTACGGCGTGGCGCGAAGGCGCGGACTAGAAAATCGAAAGCGCGAATCGATAAGGCCGGGCAGTTGATCGAGGAACTCGCGGACCTGAACCAGCGGACCCGGACCACAACGGCACAGATCGATTTCCCGGCTACGGAGCGAAAGACCAAGCGGCTGATCGAACTGGAGGATGTTGGTTACGAGATCGGCGGCCGCGAACTTTTTCGAGGATTGAGCTTCATCGTCACGGCCGGATTGCGTGTGGGGCTGGTTGGGCCGAACGGCAGTGGCAAGACGACGCTCCTCCGATTATTACGGGGCGATATCGCGCCGACTACAGGAGGAATCCGCCGCGCCGAACATGTGCGGATTGTTTATTTCGATCAACGTCGTGAGCTCGACCCGAGCGTGACACTTCGGCGCGCGCTCGCTCCCGAGGGGGACTCGGTGATCTTCCAGGACCGGGTGGTGCATGTAGCTTCATGGGCCGCTAGATTCCTGTTTAAGGGCGAGCAATTGAACCAGCCCGTGGAGCGGCTCTCGGGCGGCGAGCGCGCGCGAGTGCTGATCGCTCAGTTGATGCTTCAGCCAGCCGACGTCCTTTTGCTCGATGAGCCGACGAACGATCTCGACATCCCTACTCTGGAGATTCTCGAGCAAAATCTGCTCGAATTTCGCGGCTCACTGGTGCTGGTGACGCATGATCGCTACATGCTCGATCGAGTCTCGACAGTTGTGCTCGGGCTCGATGGAGAAGGCACAGCAGAACGATTTGCCGACTATTCCCAGTGGGAACTTTGGCAAGCGGAACGCCTGCGCTCACAGAGTAGCGGTGCCCGAACCATTTCGCGTCCGGTTCAAAGTACGCGGTCGCCGCAAAGCAAGAAAAAACTTTCTTATCTTGAAGCTCGCGAGTATGCAGGCATTGAGCAGAGGGTCGCTGCCGCCGAGCAGGTTCTTGAGGAAAAACGGACGGCAGCGACAGATCCTGCGATCGCCACCGATGCTGCTCGGCTTGTGACCGCGCAGATGGAAGTCGAAGACGCACAGAACAAGGTGGATGAGCTTTACGCGCGTTGGGCGGAGCTCGAAAAGAAGCAGGCCTGATTCGACTCACTCAGCCAAAGCGAAGGCGATGATTGTATCTCCACGGCGGCCGCGATGCTCTTCGGCGTCCTTAATCAATTTCGATTCCAGGTCGTCCGGATCGGGAATCATCTCGCACGCGGCGATCTCGTGCTCGCTTGCGCCCTGAAAACAGAGTTCGCAAACGCCCAGCCCGTCTTCCGATTCAACCGGTGGACCAAAGACGCGGCATGTCATCGGGCGATACTCATACAGTTCACACAGTCCGGTTTGTGGATCGAGAACCGGGCAAGGTTCTTCGTTCGCGAAATCTTCGAATCGCTGTCGCGCCTCATCGCTGTTTCCCAGGAGTCCCGTTCCTACATCACCGGGATAACTCGCCGAGAGCCGCCGCACAGCGTCCCGCGCACGTTCGCGAACTGCTTGCGCGCGCGCCGGAGCGGTCGATTCCAGCTTCTTTAAGCCATGCCGAAGCCGCAATGCGTCGAGCTGATTCATCGCGAACACACCGATACAGCACTGCGTACATCCGGGGCGGCAGGCAAGCCAATTGCCGCTTCTGCGGCTCGCGTCTGCCAGGGCAGCGTCCACAATCTGCACCAGTTCTCGATCCCGTGAAAATGGAAATGCGCTCACATGCTTGAGCATAGCGCATCTGCTTCAGTCGACATTGGCTGCAATCACCGCAACTGCCCCTTTAATCACGTCGATAAATATTTTGCGTTGGATAATCTTCGCTGGTTCCTGCACAGTATTCGTACCTTCTTCTGCAACGTCGCAGAAGCCGCAGAACAACAGTTCGGTTCTCCCCGCGTACGGGCCCAGCCGACTTCATCGACCAGGTAGTCGCACCCAGAAATTATTGCACCCGCGCGACCGCAGGTAGGTGCATGCACAGCTCTACATACATAAGGGGGAAGACGTGCCGGATAAGAAATCTACTGTGAATCTTCGAACTGTTGCCGATCGAGTTGGCCTGGCGCCGTGTTCAGTTTCCGCCATTCTGAACAACACTCGTGCATCGCAATCCATCCCGCAAGCTACAAAAGACCGCGTGCTTCGCGCGGCTACCGACTTGAACTACCGTCCCAACTTGTGGGCGCGTTCTCTGCGCACGAAGCGCACGCGCATGATCGCGGTCGTGTCGTCGGACTTCGGACGGGGAGCGGTCGCCAGAGTCATCGCCGGAGCGCAGAGCCGGCTGCATCGCAAGGGATATCTGCTGGCCTTGGCCACAGTTGGCCTCAGCGATTCGCACGATGCTGCTCATTTGCGGCAGCGAGGAGTGGAGGGACTGATCGCAGTCGATCGCGACGTTGCTGGAGAGATCGAACTACCAGTGGCGGCTGTGGAACTCGGCTATGTGATGGGCTCCGAAATGTCCACCGAAGATATGACGTCCTGGCTGGTAGCCCTCGGCGAATCGTCGGCAGACACGATCATCCGGCAAGTTGAAAATGACGCGATTCCGCGCAGGGTGAACGTTGATGCAAAGATGCCTGCTGCGTTCTTCGACCTTCCGGCTGCGAGCACTGACGCCCGCGAGACCGCCTGATCCGCTTACGCTGTTCTTCTGCGCGCCTTCGCCTGATCGAGAATGCGGAAGAGCAGAAGCCAGCGTTTTACATTCGCGGTGATCAAGAAATTTTCCTTGGCCTGCTCCCGGCCATTGATCCCGATCGTGCGGGCGAGCTCCGGATGCGTCAGCAAATACCGGATCTGAAATGCGCATCCTTCTACCGAATGCACAAGCACACCCGTGAGATTGTGAATGATTTGATTGGGAATCCCACCGACCGCGCTTGCGATCGTGGGCTTCCCCTTCCACAATGCCTCGGTCACTGTTAATCCGAATCCCTCTTTCAGCGATTTCTGCACGATCACCGTTGACGCGCGCTGGAGCGCATTGATTTCGAACGCACACCAGGGTGGGAGATTAAGGATGATGATGTCGGGATCGTCGCCCGCAGCCTCCTTTACGTCCTGCAATACGGCCGCACCCTCGGGGTCATCCGTGGCGCCTCCACCGGCAAGCACCAACTGGCAATCCACATATTTTCTGGCAAGTTTGTAGGCATGGACCACGCCAACTGGATCTTTCAATCGATCGAATCGTGAGACCTGCGTCACGATGGGCCGCGATCGGTCGATCCCGAATTCTTCACAGACCTTCTGGATCTGCTCTTCCGACAGCTCCTTGTTCTTTTCCGAGAGCGGATCGATGCACGGATAGAACAGATACTGTGGAGCGGCTAGCTGCCGTGCGAACGATTGCGCGGAGAAGATGGCGGCATCGTACTGCTCAATGAAGGGTTTCAGGAACGCCCACACTCGCGCATCCGGATTTGAGAGGTCAATATGGCAGCGCCATACCCAATGACCCCGTGCGTCCTGCCGGGACCGAATCAACGGCAGCGGCTGCGGGTCATGGATCACTACCATCTCTTCCTCAAACCGCATGCGGTGGCGGTTCTGCTCGTTGTACATGAGGAAAATGTCTTCGGCAGATCTGGTCAGCTCATACGCGCTACCGTGCAGTGCGTTGTGAAATGCCTTCGTGACTTCAAAGAAGTCGTTGCCGCCCGTAATCACGTCCCAATGCGTAGGGACCTCCATCTCCGAGAGCAGCGGCACCATGCGGTTCAACATTTCCGCCACGCCTCCGCCGACTGCAGTGGAGTTCACCATCTTGATGGCTTTTCCTTTGAGCTCCCGAGCGAGGAAACGCAGTGTGTCGATCTGGCTCTGACCCACGATGCTTCGGTAATCATCCAGATGCGGTGGAGGTGGAGGCACCGGAGGCGTCAGCAAGCTGGCCGGCAGTGTCCGGTCGCTTGCACGGCGATCCCTCCGTACAGGTGCCGCCGCATTTGGCTCCTCTTTCGATGGAGGCGCGGATGCGAGCGAACTTCCAGGCACATGTGGCTGTTGCTCTGAACTCATTTTCCCGTCCTAGTTGATCGCCTCGGAGATAATGCGCGCAATCTGGAGCCGCACGCCTTCCAGGGTGTTGGTATAGATATCGATTCGCTCTATGGCTTCCCCGACCTCTTTCAGCCCGGCCTCCTCTTCGAGCCATGTAGAGAAATCATTGGACATCCGACGCAGCCGCAGTCGTGCCTCGATGAAATGATGATGAATGGAATGCACGCTCACCTGATTGATGCCGTCCAGAAATCCGCGCAAGGTGCCTGCCGAGAAATTCGTAGGCAGCACAACCAGCTCCGACGCGCTGAAATAGAATGGCTCGGATCCGGAGCGCGATGCGGACTTCGGATTACCGTGAAGAAAATCGCCGATCATCTCCACCATGCGGCGCCTGAGCCCCTCGATCGCGGTGAACTCCCTGACATCGACGCTGGCCAACTGCTCCGCCAGCATCGGTTCATTCAGGGCGGAGAGGGTCCATGAAGCGAAATCGTTGGAAAATCCCTGCTTGATAAAGTGATGTTCCTGCAGAGTGCGAAAAGTGTGTTGAAAGATCGCATCGTCCGGGCAGGTCTCGACCCCCCGCACCAATTCATCAAGCGTGCAGGCTTTCTGCCGCCCGATTCTTAGCAGGTGTTCCGATGTATTGAAGTAAAAAGGTTTGTTTGGGTTACGAGGCGGCGGCTTTGGGCTGGCAGACATCCATCAGTAGATAGCTGCGCCCGCGACTTGGGTTGTCTTGATTCAGTACCGCTCAGTAATCCCGGGGAGCAGGATCGCTGGCCGTGCGCTTGAGAAGAGGTCGTGCCGGCAGCATCCCCGAAGCATCGTGCGTGTCCAGCCGCAGGTCGCACAGCTCGCCAATCAGGCTTCCCGCCCAGCGGTAAACATTTTGCTCGCGGACTAACTTCCGCATCCGCTGCATGCGTGCCTGTTTCTCCTCAGGAGGCATTTCGAGCGCGGCGCGAATCGCTTCCGCAGTCTGATCGATATCGTACGGATTCACCTGTAGCGCATCGAACAACTCCCGCGCCGCGCCAGTGAAGCAGCTCAGGATCAGCACACCACGTTCGTCGTCCCGAGCCGCCACGAATTCCTTCGCGACCAGATTCATGCCGTCGTGCAGCGATGTGACCAGGCACAGATCGGCCGCCCGATAGTACGCATCAACTTCTTTGTGACTGTGCTGCCGGTTCAGCAGAACGATCGGCTTCCAGCGGTCCGCCTGGAACCGCCAGTTGATGCGGTCCGCCTCGGCTTCGATCTCCGCCTGGAGGTCGTGATAGCGCTTGATGTGCGTCCGGCTGGGCGCGCCAATCTGCACGAAAGTGAACACCCCCTGATAGCGCGGATATTTCTCCAGAAACCGTTCGATAGCAAGGAACCGCTCGAGAATCCCCTTAGTGTAATCGAGACGATCGACACCCACGCCCATTTGCGCCGCATCGACTCCGAGCACTTTGAACAAAGCCGCCCGGTCTTCGTAGGATGACCGCCTGGCCCCATCCGCCCGCGGCATCTCGCCCGGTTCCACGCTAATCGGGAACGGATGCACGATCGTGCGGTGATCGAGCCGCTGCACCGACGAATGATCCCAATCAATACGCGACTCCAACGTGCGATCCACCGTCTGCAGGAAATTCGTGCAGTGCGCTTGAATGTGGAAGGCGACCAAATCAGCCCCGAGCAGTCCATCCACGAGTTCGCGCTGCCACGGACAAATCCCGAACGCCTCGGGATTCGGCCACGGAATGTGCCAAAAGATTGCCAGCCTCGCATCCGGCCGTTTCTCCTTGATCATTCTCGGCAGCAGCGCAAAGTGATAGTCCTGTACCAGCACCACCGGGTGGCTGACGTCCTCCATCTCTTCCAGCAGAGCATCGGCAAATTTTCGGTTCGCCTCTTGATAGTGCTTCCAGTCGCCCGGACGGAATAACGGACGCGTGTGCGCGATGTGGCACAACGGCCACAATCCTTCATTCGCAAACCCGTAGTAGTACCCCTGCTCCTCTTCCTTCGAAAGCCACACGCGCCGCAGCGTATAGCGCGGATCATCGGGCGGCACCAGCAGCCGGTCATTGCCGTCTACGGCGTCCACATCTGCATCGCCGGAACCATGTGCCACCCAGGTTCCACCGCAGGCCCGCAGAACAGGCTCAAGCGCGGTCACAAGACCGCTGGCGGGCTGGCTCACCTCGACGGATTTGCCCCGCCGCAGATGGATGTAAGGCTCGCGGTTCGAAACGACGAAAAGCTTTCCCTCTTGCAGCCGCTCTTGTACGTGAACCGCAAGCCGCTCGGCCGTCCACATCGATTCCCCGGTGGCGCGCAGACGAGCTTCGCGCTCCGCCGCCGATCGGGCGACATTGAGGCTCTCCGCCAGAGTCGCCACTTCGCGCGCCAACGGACGAAACAACTCCAGATCCGGCGGTTTAATGCGGGCCGATCCCGCTCGCGCCGTTCGCAGCGCCCGCATCCAACGTGCCGTTTGGGCTATCGGGCCCGCAATGCTCCAGCGCACGATCAGCAGCGTGATCATCACGATGAGCACGACGTACACCAGCGCGCTTAGAAAATTCTCGCGCCAGATCCGCAGGCTCTCGCCTTTGATATATCCGGAGTCGTGGACGATGGCTAAACTGCCGAGCAGTTTGTCGCTGCTGTGCAGCGGCAGGGCATAAATGTGGATCGACGCAATCCCCATGCGCAGGAACGCGTACTCGTCGTGATCTTCCTGCAGCGACTTCAGTACGATCGGCGGCGCGCTTTCCATCAGCGGCTGGATATTTGTCGTGACCGCGACTGGATGTCCCTGGGGATCGTAAACGGCCAATCCGGCGAGGTGCTCGCGGTTGGCAAACTGCTGAACCGTCCGCTGCAGGGTGCGGGTAGCGTCTCGTTCGAGATCATGCTCCACGTTCGGCGAAAGGCTCTCGCCCAGCAACTGTGCGCGCCGGTCAAGGTCGCGTCGCATGGCTCGAGAGCGCACAACCACCTGGTAATAGGAAGAGCTGAGAGCGACGAGGGTCACTCCGATAATCAAAGAAACGATCAGTCGAGCGCTCAGCAGTCGCATGTGAAAATCCTGAATTACGAGTGCGTTAGATAGAAGCCGGAGCCGGTCACAACTCGCGCGATTTGAAAGGGACAAAACCCAGGTTCGGGCCGCAGTGGATCCACAACAGCGTCAGCAGACGAGAGGCGCTACGCCTGTACAACATATTCCCGCAGCGGCAAACTCGCAAGAGCGCGAAAGGTCCTATTCACATTGCCAGCTTTATTCAGACGCCGGGAAAGAGGAAAGGGTTGCAACCCTAATACCGAACCTAAGTCACTGATTCCAATCGCAGGTCGAGGCAGAAAGCCTCCCTCCGACGTAATTCTTGCTTGCCCAATCACCTCATCGCCGTCTGAAATTCAAGACCAGCTGAGGGTGCTCACGGAGTTCGCCGCCAGCGAATATTCGACACCTTTGTTTCCCTGATTGACCAAAACGGTTTTCGCATCGCCGGTGTTCGTCACCACGAGTACTTTCTGCCCGCCCGGATTCTCGAATGCGACCTGGTCAACACCCGTGAGTTTGCAGGCAGAATACAGTCGTTTCGCCCCGCGCCGAACGTGGCGCGAGAAATGCGCGAACGCCCAGTACTGTCCGCTATAGCTAATTTCCTTTGTCTGAGAATCAATCGTCACCAGCCCACCGCAGGGAAATGGTCCGATATTCGGACGTCCCTTCTCGTCGAGCGCCAGGTTCCATCCCGTGATCGAGCGGCACCAGTTCGTGATCGCTCCCGTGTAGGTCTTGGCCCACTTCGCCCAATCAGTCGCGTAGTCGGGAGACGTGTAGTCCGGACCTCCTTCGGTCCAGTAAACCGGGAAGGATGGATACGCCTCGTGGAACCTGCTCATCTGATCGGGACTGCCAACGTACCCGTGGAATGCGACTCCGCTGCAGAACTTGCGCACGTCGGGATCGTCGAGTTCCGCTACAGCCCGGCCCCACAAGTTATAGTTGTGATCCAGAATCCAGATCTTGGTTAAGACTCCGTTCTTCTCAAGCACGGGGCCGAGATGATTCTTTACAAAGCCCATCTCATATTCCTGCGGCCACGCACAGGCGGGCATGCGCCCATCCTGATCGGTGTCAACCTCGTTCTGTACAGTGACGGCCTGCACGGGCACACCGTCCGCCGCATACGCCTGCAGGAACTTCAGAAAGTATTGGGCATAGGGGGCGTAATACTTCTGCCGCATTGAGCCACCGAGCATTGATCCTCCCGCCTTCATCCATCCGGGAGGACTCCATGGCGAGGAGAACAGAAACAAATCCGGATTGGCTTTCCTCGCCTCGCGCAACATGGGAAGCACATAGGACTGATCGTGTGCGATCGAGAAGCGCGCCATCTCCGGATCAGGCTCGCCCTCGTCGTAGCTGAAGACCTCCGTCGAATAGTCGCTCGCGCCAATGCAAGTGCGGCAGACGTTCAGTCCCATCTCCGACGGGTGAAACAATTCGTGAAACAGTTGTTCTCGGGAGGACGGCGACAATTGATTGAACATGTAACAGGCCGCGTCGGTGAATGCCGCGCCAAAGCCGAGCATCTCCTGGAACTTCTTGCTCGGATCGATGAGAATGGCATTGTCGGGTGCTTTGCCTACGCTCTTCCACGCCAACGCAGGTGCAGACGAATAATGCTGGTTGGCGCTGGTTACTCGCACCGAAACTTCGCCCGGTAGCGGGGATGGTGCTGCGCTCGCGAACGTCGAAGAAATGTCGCCTGCAACTGCCGCCGTAACCCCTGCTGCAGATAATTTCAGAAAAGTGCGCCTTGATTGTTCGCTCGACACGTGGCTCTCCTTGGCACGACCCGTCGAGGTGAGTATAGTGCAGCGTTGGAACAATTTAATGGAGCATTCATGACAACTTTTCTGACGAAATCAAAATGGTACTTAGCTGTTTTTCTTCTTTGCGTGTGCGCCGCAGCACAGACAAGTTCTTCCCAATCTGCTCTCGCGAAATGGACTCTCACCTGGAGCGACGAATTCAATGCAGCGGACGGGATCGCTGTGGATTCATCCAAGTGGGTGCTCGAAACCGGCGGTGGAGGCTGGGGTAACAATGAGCTCGAGTACTACACCAACCGTGCGCAGAACTCGTTCCAGCACGGCGGGAATCTCGTCATCAAAGTGCTCGACGAGAAATACACCGGAGCCGATGGAGTTACGCGCAACTACACCTCCGCGCGCCTCAAGACATTGGGCAAGTTTTCGCAGGCCTATGGACGTTTCGAAGCACGCATCAAGATTCCTCGTGGCCAAGGCATATGGCCTGCATTCTGGATGCTCGGTGATGATATCGACAAGGCCGCGTGGCCGGCCTGTGGCGAGATTGACATTATGGAGAACATTGGGAAAGAGCCGAGCATCGTCCACGGCACCATTCATGGCCCGGGCTACAGCGGCGACAATGGAATCGGCTCACCGTACTCGCTTCCCAAGGATGAGAAATTCGCCGAGGCCTTTCATATCTATGCCGTGGAATGGGAACCGCAGGCGATCCGCTTCTATGTGGACGACCATCTCTATGGGGCCCGCACGCCGGCAGAAATTCCAAAAGGCGCGAAGTGGGCTTATGACCATCCGTTCTTTCTGCTGCTGAATGTCGCCGTGGGCGGAAGTTGGCCCGGCAATCCCGATACGACCACCGTCTTCCCACAGACGATGCTTGTGGATTACGTTCGCGTGTACCAGCCGAAAAAATGATTGGGAGGTTGCGGAAGAGTCCTGATGCCGGTTATCGATCCCGACGGTACCGGGAAGAGCGGCGCTTTAACGCCGCGTACGAGCGCAGGATTAACACCGGCTCTACCCCCTGAGGCCACCCCGACCATCACTTGCAAATTGCAAGTGACTTTGCTATGGTGCTGCCTTGATTGGCAAAGCCAAAGGCCCAACATCGGTCGGGATGCCCAGTTAGCCTCGCGCTGGAGATCCTGGGAGATCGCTGGTCACTGCTGATCATCCGTGACCTCATGGTGCGCGGATATCGCTCGTTCAAGCAGTTTCAGCATTCTGGGGAGGGAATTGCCACCAACATTCTGGCCGCGCGCTTGCGGAGACTTCAAAGTGCCGGAATCATCTCGCTGGAACGGGAAAAGCAAGACGCTCGCCGCATGAATTACCGGCTCACTGAGAAAGGCATCGATCTTGCGCCGGTGCTGCTCGAACTACTGATCTGGGGAGGGCGCCATGAGAAGTCAGGCGCCTCCTGCGCGCTGATTGAGAATATGGAGCAGAATCGCGAGCAGATCATTGCCGAAGCCCGCCGCCGATGGAAGAATCGGGACTCTACGCCGCTGATCCCCAGGTTTGACGAGCAAGCGGCGCGCGGTCTGGCTGGCGCAAAACGCGGCGGCGCAAAGCGAATTTGAAGGGTTCACACGAAAAAAACAAGGAGTCAACATGAGCAAGGTTCGTGTTCTTGTGGGTACGCGAAAAGGCGCATTCATTCTTACAGCAGACGGCAAGCGGGACAAATGGGACGTCAGCGGTCCGCACTTCGCGGGATGGGAACTCTACCACCTGAAAGGGTCGCCGGTGGATCCCAACCGCATCTATGCGTCGCAGACGAGCGGCTGGTTTGGACAGGTTATTCAGCGTTCCGATGACGGTGGTAAGACTTGGCACCAGCCCGGTACTCCTCCCGGAGAGACGAAAGGACAGGACGGAATGCCCAAAGGCGAAAGCAACAAGTTTGCGTACGACGTCTCGCCTGAAACCGGCAAGCCGCTCACGACGCACCAATTCTATGACGGCACCCAGCATCCGTGGGAGTTCAAGCGCGTGTGGCACATCGAGCCTTCGTTGAGCGACCCCGACACCGTTTACGCTGGCGTGGAAGACGCGGCCCTCTTCAAGTCAACGGACGGCGGCAAGAACTGGAAAGAACTATCCGGACTCCGTGGGCACGGCACCGGCCCCAAGTGGCAGCCGGGTGCTGGAGGCATGTGCCTGCACACCGTCATCCTTGATCCCAGCAAGCCCGGCCGCATCTACATCGCGATTTCCGCGGCTGGGGCGTTCCGCACTGATGATGGCGGCAAAACGTGGAAGCCTATCAACAAAGGGCTTTCCTCGAAATACATTCCGGATCCAAACGCCGAGGTCGGACACTGCGTGCATCACATTGCCATGAACCCAAAACGTCCGGGAGTGCTGTTCATGCAGAAGCACTGGGACGTGATGCGCTCCGATAACGCCGGCGACCAATGGACTAAGATAAGCGGCAATTTGCCCACCGATTTTGGATTCGCCATCGATATCCACGCGCACGAACCAGAGACGGTTTATGTCATCCCAATCAAGAGCGATGGTGAACATTACGTTCACGAAGGCAAGTTGCGCGTGTTCCGCAGCCGCACTGGAGGCAATGAGTGGGAGCCGTTGACCAAGGGACTCCCGCAAGAGAATTGCTACGTCAACGTCCTTCGCGATGCTATGGCGGTTGACTCGCTGGACAACTGCGGAATCTACTTCGGGACAACGGGCGGCCAGGTATACGGCTCGCCCGACGCTGGCGATACGTGGAATCCAATTGTGCGCGATCTGCCGACAGTGCTGTCAGTGGAAGTGCAAACGTTGCCGTAGTCTAAATCCCACGCAGGTGCCCCACCTTTCTCGTGTTTTGTGCGAGAGGTTGGGGTTTTGACTTTCCAGAAACCAGACGGTAGCTTCGGTGCGCTTCCCGAGAGAACACATGAACAGAGTGCTGATCGCGGTAGCATTGTTGTTGTCGTTCTCACTTGCCGCATTCCCGCAAGAGAAGCAGGGTCCTGTCAAAAAGAATTCCAACGCCGCCGTCATAGAAGCCCGAGTCAACAAACTCTGGGAAGCATTCAAGAAGAAAGACAAGGCCACTCTTTCCTCTTTGATCGATGATGGATTCCGTCAATTCGAAGAGGGCCTCAGCACTTTCGGCGACAAGAAGACCGAAGTCAACGCCGTCGATGACTACGAACTCATCAGCTATACGCTTCGCGATTTCAACGTGAAATCGCTTGGCCCGAACACCCTACTTGTGACGTACATTGCCGACTATCAGGGCAAGGCAGGAGGCGAAGTCGCCAAGGCAAAGAGCGTCTTCGGAGAGGTCTGGAGTCGTTCCGGCAAAGAATGGAAATCGCTGTACATGCAAGAAACCTACATGAAGTGAAGGTACTTTGAGATGCCAACGACGATTCGTGTCGAACTACCTCAACACCTGCGAACGCTGGCGCACGTCGGCCACGAAGTCCCAATCCAGGTGGAAGGCCCGGTGACGCAGCGATCGGTGCTCGATGCACTCGAAGCCGCGTATCCCATGCTGCGTGGCGCCATTCGCGATCACATCACGTCAAAGCGCCGCGACTTCCTGCGCTTTTTCGCTTGTCAGGAAGACTGGACGCACGAATCTCCTGACGCCCCGCTGCCCGAGGCGGTCGTGTCCGGGAAAGAACCATTCCTGATCATCGGCGCGATCGCCGGCGGATTCGACTAGGTAACTCGCATATCGGTTGGTTCATTCGAAGTGGGAAGAGTGGCAGCCAACTGCAGCGATTCAGAATCGACTTCCTGTCGGATCCGTTGCCGGCGGGATTGGAAGCCGCACTCGTCAGAAAGACAAGTCTACTTAAGTAGCCTTCCAACGTCCTCGAAAGTAGACGTTTTATCCACAGCGTAAGCCTTTGAAAACCTTAGTGCGCAGAAACGCGCCTCAATAGATCCAGACACTTACGAAAGAAGATTCTGTACCTTTCCACAGTGTTCCTGCAGGAACACTTTTGGAAATCGACGTGCTACCCACGCGCAATCTGAATCAACTTCGGGAGCACGTCGCCGAAGGTTGATCCTTCCGGCTGGCCAAACGCAAAGTAGATCTTACGATAGAGCTCGTACAGCTCGCCATAAATCTTCTGCGCATCCGCTCGCGGTTCATACACGGTGTGCTTCGGACAAATCTTCTCTTGCGCTTCATCGATTGTCTTGAACGCGCCCGCTGCAAGGAAAGCAAAGATGGCCGAGCCAATTCCAGTGACTTTGCCACTCGGCACCAGCACAGGACGACCGAGCACATTCGCGTACACCTGATTCAGCACAGCATTGTTCTGCGGAATGCCTCCGCCATTAATGACGCGCGTCGTAGGCGCGCCATATTCGCTCATGCGATCCAGGATGACGCGCGTGTGGAATGCCGTGCCTTCAATCGCGGCGAAGAGTTCATCCTGCGCGGTGTGAACCAGGTTCCAGCCGATGGTCATGCCACCAAGGTTTGGATTCACCAGCACCGTACGGTCGCCATTGTCCCAGGTCATGCGCAACAGTCCCGTCTGTCCCGCACGATACCTGTCGAGGCCCTGGCTGAGATCTTCGACCGTGGTAGCGGCTCGCCGTGCGATTGCGCTGAAGATGTCGCCTGTCGCAGAGAGGCCTGCCTCGATGCCAGTCATCTCTGGATGAACACTGCCCGGGACGACGCCACACACGCCCGGGATGAGCTGTGCGTTGGGCGCGTAGCCGATGATGCACGTGGACGTTCCGACGACATTAACGACGTCGCCTGGCTTTGCGCCGGCGCCAATGGCGTCCCAGTGCGCATCGAATGCGCCGACAGGAATCGGAATGCCTGCGCGTAACCCAAGCCGCTCAGCCCATTCAGGTGCGAGCGTACCAGCAATCTTGTCGGAGGTCGCGTACTCGCCCTCCAACTTTGTACGTACACCTGCGAGCAGCGGATCTACTTTGGCAAGGAAGCTTTCGGGAGGAAGGCCGCCAAGAGAAGCGCTCCACATCCACTTGTGTCCCATGGCGCAGATACTGCGCTTTACACGCCGCGCGTCTTGGATTCCGCAGAGTGTAGCCGCGACCATGTCGCAGTGCTCGAACGCGCTAACAAATTGAGATCTCTTTTCTGGATTGTGACGCAGCCAGTGCAGCAGCTTGGCGAATCCCCACTCGGAGGAGTACACGCCGCCGCACCACTGGATCGCGTCCAGTTTCTCGAGGCGCGCAAGCTGCGTGATGAGCGCGGCTTCCTGCTTGGCGCGGTGATCGCACCACAAGTAGTAGTCGTCGAGCGGCTGCATGCCTTCGCCGACTGGGATGACGCTTGAGCCAGTCGTATCGAGAGCGATGGATTCGATCTGATCGCCGCTAATGTTTGCAGCGGCCACAGCGCGGCGCGTCGCTTCCGCGAGGGCGCGCATGTGATCCTCATGCGACTGAGTCGCAAAATCAGGGTCCTCGCGCTTGCGATGCAGAGGGTATTCCGAGATCGCGGATCCGAGCAGTCCACGCTCGCTATCCACGATTGAGACGCGCACGCTGAGGGTGCCGAAATCTACTCCTGCGACGATGGCCATGCTAGTCCTGAGTCCTGAGTCCGAGTCGCTAGTGCGTTCGGGCCTCGTTCAATTCGTGGATTCGTGCCAGTGCATTGGCCAGTTCAGATATCGAACTGTGGCTTCGTGCACTGCGGCTGCGGTGGTTGAGAAGTTTGCGGCCACGTGATGCTCGAAACCATTCTCGCAGATGTAGCGCAAGAGCTTCTGCAGTTGGGGAATCTGGACCACTCCGACACCACCGAAGGTATTGAGCGAGTCGCTGGTGAACTGCCCTTCGCCAACATATCCGCGAATGGTTCCGCCGGTGTCGTCGGTGGAGAATCGGGCGAAGCTCATAGCGCCTGGCTTCACGCGCCCGACCACAGTGCCGTAGGTGTTCTCTTTGCCGACGGTGCCCGCGATGATCTCCTGGAAGTCCATGCGGACCTCCTGGAAGAAGTGCTTGGGCAGGTTGCTGCAATGAAAGCAGACGGCCTTATTGGGATCGTCCCCGTAGTTGTTGTTCCAGTCGAGCAGAGCGCTCGGTGTTTCAGAGGCGAGCGCGAGAGCGTACATACTCAGCGTTCCGCAGACATCGACTTCGCAGGCGGCCGGGAACAGGTTGTTGCTCATCATACTCATGACGGTGCACGGAACCACTCCGAAGTACTCTTCCATCGATGTCCAGCACTGCACGGCGCTGACCTGCACGTCGGTTTGTTTCATCCACTGATCGATGACGTAACCGAGTTTGGACATCTTGATGAGGGCTGCGTCGGGAACCTTGTCTGTCGTGACGTACTTGCGAATGTCGGCGAGCTTGCCCTGCACGCCAGAGTCATCATCGTTCAGGCGATTGATTCGTCCAAAAACTTCAGAAAGGTCGAGAGTTTCTGTCGAAATACCGCTCGCTTCGAGTAGCTTCTCGCTGTAGCGGACGGTATTGAATGCCGTTGGCCGCGCGCCGATGCTACCGACGCGCAGGTTCCGCATGCCATTTGCCACGCGACAAACAGCGGCGAACCATTCCAGATCCTTCTGGAAGTCGTCAGAGCCCGGAGCAACGGTATGAAGGCGGGTCAGCGAATAAGGAATTCCGTACTGGCGGAGGTTGTTGCAGGCCGACATCTTTCCGCAGAAGCTATCGCGGCGATGCAAAATGGTCATCTTCGAAGCGTCGTCGGGCGTAGCCTGTATGAGCACCGGAACGTTCAGCCTGCAGAGACGCATGGTGTCAGCAATGGCGCGTTCGTCGCCAAAGTTGGGGAGCGAGACGATGATGCCGTCGATCTTGTCTTCATTTTTATGAAACAGCGCGGCGCAGCGCTTGGCTTCTTCGTGAGTTTCAACCGCGCCGTGCTTGCTCTCGCTGGGACCCAGAACGATGCAATCCATTCCGGCTTTGGCCAGCGCCTGAATCATCTCCTCGCGTCCCGACTTCGCCAACTGATCGGGAAAGAATCCACGATTCCCGATGATGACGCCCATCGTCATTTTCTTTGAGGACATAAAACCTTTCTTTTTATAATGGATATGACTGTTTAAGCTTTTGGACCTTGCCGCCTAAATCTGAAGCCAGATTTCCTCGCGTCCTCTCCGCGCTTCTGCGGACGTCCGGAATGGCAAGCTAAGACTTACCTTGCTATTAAGACTTGCCTTCTATTTGCATGCGCTTGCGCTCGCGCGCGGGCGAGAACTTCAGCGAATAAATAATGCCGATGACGAGAAGAATTCCGCCCCACCAGACGTTGGCGTGCAGATCGAAAAGCACGACCTTATTGGCGGGAGGATGAATGGTCTCGTAGATTCCAGTAACGAAGATCAGAAAACCGTTCACGCCCAGACAAATGCCGGTAAAGAACCAGATCGAGAGGTGTCCGCCGGATTTCATTCGTTTCCTCCTACCAGAAGATGATCTGCAGAATGACGAAGATTACGAAGACCACTCCGCCCCAGAACAGGGGGCTGTGGAATATGGTCTTGTGCTCGGTTTTCGGAATTGGCGTAAGCCCATAAACTACATCTTTCAATTCCGATTCCGGCTTAGGCGTGGTCAGATAACTGACGACCACAGTGACAATGATACAAATCAGGCAGCACCAAAGGGCGCGAAACATGTTTTGCGCCTGATCCTGCGCGTCCATAGAGAGCGCCACGTAACGTACGGCGTTGGCATCGAGCTTCACCCAGGTGTACATGCCGATGGAAGACAGAGTTCCCGCAAGCAGTCCCGTCCAGCCGCCCGCCGGAGTAGCGCGTTTCCACAGCATGCCGAGGATCACGGTGCCAAAGAGAGGTGCGATGAAGAAGCTAAAGAGTGATTGGACGTAGTCCATGATGCTTGGTGCGCCCGCGGCGAGATAGGCTGTGCCGATACTGATCACGACACCCAAAATGGTCCACCACCGCCCCAGCTTTACCTTTTTTTCGTCAGAAGCGTTCTTGTTAATGAGGGCTCCGTAGATGTCATAGATCACGACAGTCGTAAAGGCACTGACATTGCCCGCCATACCCGACATGAAGCCGGCAATCAAGGCCGTAATGCCAAGGCCAAGAAGGCCGGGACCGCAGTAGCGGGCGAGCATCAGGGGTAAGACTTCGTCATATCCATGCAGTCCCTGGGCTTGTCCTGCATCGGACCAGGCAATGTTGGCGGGAACGAGGCGGATGAGTCCACCAGTACTGGGATCACGTAGCAGCGCCAGTCCGAGGAGCCCGGGAAGAATGACGATGAGGGGAACCATCATTTTGAATGCAGCGCCGATGATGGGAGCCAGTTCAGCCGAGCGGAGATCTTTAGCTGCTAAAACGCGCTGGACGACAAGAAAGTCTGTGGTCCAGTAGCCCATCGCGATTACCGCCCCGAGTCCGAATACGATTCCGGCCCAATTGATGCCCATCGGGTTAGCGTTGAAGTGGCCCAGGGTCGACCACAGGTGTGTGTAGGAACCGGGATTCGCAACGTTCAGGTCAGTCAGGTTGTGGAGAATTTTGGCCTGCAAGCCGGCCCAGCCTCCGGCCTCGATCAGGCCGAGGATGGGGATCAGGAGAGCACCGGCCCAAATCAGAAAGAACTGCAGTACTTCGTTGAAGATTGCGGAACGCAGTCCACCTAAAGCGACATAGGCCGCTACCGTCAAGGCAGACACCCAGATGCTGACGTGCATGTTCCAGCCCAACACAACTTTCATCACGACGGCCATGGCGTACATGTTGATGCCGCTCATCAAGACGGTCATAAATGCGAAGGAGATCGAAGAGATCGCCTGCGCACCGGGTCCGAAGCGCAGCTTCAGATAGCCGGGCACCGAGTGGGTCTTGCAGACGTAATAAAAGGGCATCATGACCAGCGCCAGAAACAACATTGAGGGAATGGCGCCGATCCAGTACCAGTGCGCTGCGAGGATTCCGTATTTATAGGAGTTGCCGGCCCATCCCATCAGTTCGAGGGAACCGAGGTTGGCGGACAGGAAGGCGAGGCCTGCGACCCATGCGGTCATCTCGCGTCCGGCCATGAAGAAGTCTTCGCCGGTGTTGGCCTGACCTTTCAGGTAAAAACCAATGCTGAGCACCAGCGCGAAATAGAACACGATGATGACCAGATCGACTGGCGAGAGGTGCACCAGGGTGGAGGAACTGAACAGTAGTAGCGCAGGGTTCATTGTGTCTTGACCTGTCCGTAATAGGCGTTACGACCGTGCTTGCGCAAGAAATGTTTATCGTGCAGTTCGCGGGGGAGGGGCTGCGATTCAGCGTTGATCAACAACGTGTGATAGGCCATGCGTGCGACGTATTCGACAATGACGGCATTGTGAGCGGCATCCGCCGAGTTCTTACCCCAGCAAAACGGCGCATGTCCGGCGACCAGCACACCGGGAATGGAGTCGGAGTCGTGCTTCGAAAATGTGCGGCAGATTGCTTTGCCGGTCTCGAGTTCATAGTCGCCGGAAATCTGCGCGGGCGAAAGGCGATCGGTGACGGGAACTGATCCGTAGAAGTAGTCGGCATGCGTGGTGCCGAAACAAGGGATCGGCTTTTCTGCCTGTGCCCATGCCGTGGCGAATTCCGAATGGGTGTGGGCCACGCCACCAATATTCGGAAATTGCCGATAAAGTTCGAGGTGCGTGGGAAGATCGGACGAGGGTCGAAGATTGCCATCCACGATCTTTCCGTTCATATCGGAGATGACAATCTGCTCGGGCGTCAGTTTTTCGTAGGGGACGCCGCTGGGCTTGATGGCAACCAGCGATTCTTTACGGTCAATGCCGCTCACGTTGCCAAAGGTGTACAGCACCAAGCCACGGCGGACAAGTTCCAGGTTGGCTTCCAACACCTCTTCGCGCAGCGTCTTCAGCAGCATCGGGGAATGCGAATCCTGAGCCCGTATCCACAGGCGACAACGATTTACGTAAACGTTTACGCACGGAACATTAAATGCAGCCCCATGCCGTTGTCAAAGGGTTTAGGTACTCATGCGGTAAATCTCTGTGGCAACCGCGGCTATTGGTGAAATGGCCAGCGTCGAGCGCTAAGAGGAAATCTACCGTCCAGTTCTATGCGGTCTTGTTGCGGACCTGCCAGTACACGGCGTACCGATCATGCAGGATTTCGTTGAGCGGGACGAGCGGAAATGGTTCGGGCTGCCCGACGGCGCGGAACGTCAGGGGTTGACGCGGATCGGGCTCGATCCAGGCAGTGGGATGCGAAGAGTCTGCTGTGATTTCGGGCACCTTCTTCGCGTCGCCCTTCGGTCCCATCCCGATGAACGACTGTTCTCTGCTAACCGGATCGAACCGTCCGGCCAGGACGAGAGGGCCGTACATCGCGGCCTGAACGGTTTCATCGTCAGGCATGGCATCAATGTGGAGGTCCATGGGCAGGCTGAGTTCAATCTTGTCACCGGTCTTCCACACCCGATTGATGGAGAGATAGCTGCTGGGGCTGGAGAATGCGGGAATGGCCATGCCATTTATCTTGATGCTGCCGCCCTGCGCCCAATAGGGTACGCGCACATTGATCGCCAATTGCCGCGGGCGATCGGCTGAGATGAGCAGGGAGGTTCCCTGCTCTCGCGGGAATTTCGTTTGCTGTTTGAGGCGGAGCCCTTTCTCGGGCCAGCCCAGTTCCGAATCGATATAGAGATTCACATACAGCGAGTCGTCGTCGTGGAAGTAGATGGTATCGGCAAGCTTGGCGTACTCTTCTGAGCCTGTGCCGGTGCAGCACCAGAAAGCGTCCAGCGGAGTGCCGAAGGTCTTCCAATATCCCGAGGCCAGAGGGAGGTAATACATCATCGTGCCATCATCGGGATTGATGGTGCCGAGCCGGTGATTGAAGAGCGTGCGTTCATAGTAATCCATGAGGCGGGCATCGGCGGTCCAGCCGAACAGGTGCCGCGTGAGTTTCATCATGTTGTACGCGCAGCAACACTCCGTGGTATCCGGACCGAGTTCCGTCGAAAGTTTGCCGGGATCAGTGTGCCAAACTTCTCCGTTGCTGGTACCTCCGGTGCAGTACGAGCGCTCGCTGACAACTTCGTCCCAGAAATATTCGGCGATGTCGCGGTAGCGGCGATTGCCTGTGAGTTCGTAGTAGCGTGCGGCGGCGATGACCTGCGGAATGTGCGTGTTGACGTGCAGTCCCTTGAGTTCGTCGCGATGCGCGGCCAGGGGGTCGAAGAACCATTTCTTGTCGAAGCGAGTGGCGATGTCGAGATAATCGGGTTTGCCGGTCACTGCGTACAGATTGCAGAGAGTTTCGCCCATGCCGCCGTATTCTGTGCCGAGCACGCGCTGCATGTGCTCGTAGCTGAGCGGCTGGCTATAGAGATCGACCCACGCGGCCATCTTTTGCACCATGTCAAGCGCCTGCTCGTTGCCGCAGTACACGTACATGTCGAGCAATCCAGCCATGATTTTGTGGATGGTGTAGAACGGCGCCCAGACCTGCTGGCGCTCACGCAGGCGATCGAAGAACTCTACGGGAAACGCACTCAGGTAGCCGCTCTTCAACGCACCCTGGCATTGACCGAGGCCGGCGACAACAGTGCTGGCGTTTTTCCTGAGGTCTTCGTCCGCGGTCGAGGCATATATCAGAGCGCAAGCCGAGAGGTAGTGACCTCCGGCGTAGTGGCCGCGAAGTTCGCAGTCGGGCTTCTCCCAGCCGCCCAGAGGCTCAGCCGAGGAAGGCAACCCGGCAGTCAGGCGGAAGGTATGCAGCAAACGATCGGGAGGGAGTGTGTGAAGGTATTGGCGATCGGCTTCCATTGCGAGCTTGCAGGGCCCATCGCCGAGGCGGACCTGCTTCAGAGGGAATGGAAGTAGCTTCCATGACGCCTTTTCACGGCTGAACGCTTTCCCGTTCTCCTGAATGCTGTTCACGACCGGATCCTGCAAGGCCCGCGCGAGAAGCGATTGTGGGACAAGAGTTGAGCCGACCACTCCCGCTGCTGTCGATAAGAAATTCCTGCGAGACCAGGATTGGGATGAATGCATTACTCGTAAGCCTCCTTGATGTCATCTTGCCACAGAACTGGGCCGGGAAAGATGCGATGCACATTGTGACGTGGCGACGAATCGCAGAGCTTAACCACCAAGGACACGAAGTCTCAGTAACGAAACCCATCTTCCGATGTTGCTTCGCGCTCGCGCGTATCACAGCCAGGTGCGAATGCCGATGATATCCCAATAGGCAAGATAGAAGGCCGCGATCAGCAATGCCACGATTACGACGCGCGAATAAATGCGGACGCTTCTGCGAACCGCGTTGCGGGGAGTCCGCCACCAGGCCACAGCAGCGGCCAGAACGGCAATTGCAAATATCAGGCTGGTGACGAATAGCATCTCGGACCAGATGGTCCGATTTCCCAAACGTTGAATCAGATCCGCGCTGCAAAGAATGAAGATTGACACGAATGCCACGAGACTTAAGACGGCGATGAGAGGCCAGCCGCGCATGCCTCGCTCGGCGGGACGGCGGCGGCGCCTGCTGAGGCCCCCGAGAATCCAGAACGGAGCGTAGGTCAGGACCGACAACAGAGAGAGCAGGATGTAGATCGTGAGCAAAATCTCCGCGACCGCAAGCCAACCCGGAATCTTCTTGAAGGTCGTTCCGCCACCCGCCTGGATGAAGCGGCCATCCGGGTTAGGCGCGAGGAGTTCGACAGTGGCAACTGGCTCCGGCGGATCCTTCTTGGGAACATAGCGGAACTGCATTCCGCTGACGGGAACGGAGACCTCATTCCAGTTGCCGAGTCCCTTGGAAATCATTTTTCCATCGGTGAATTGAAAGAAGGTCAGCCCGCCCAGCCGCTCGAGGAAGTGCGTGAGTTCGACGCGGGGCGAATCTGGTTCGTACCAGCCTGCATAATCATCGGCGTTCACGGGCAAAGGCGTGACTGGGGGAAGTTCCGGCTTCTGCAGCTTAGCGGTGATGTAGGCGCGAATGGCTTTGGTGATTTTGTCGAAGGCGTCGCCGTTTCCGCTGTTGATGCTGAAGAAGTATCCGGCGCCGTACTCGGGGATGTATGACATGTCGGTGAGGCCACCCTCAACACCTCCGTTGTGGCCGTGAAATGCGAAGCCGTCTCCGAAGCTCCAGTAGTTGTTGAGCCCGTAGCCTGCCTTGAGACCTTGTTTGGCTGCCCAGGTGCTTTGCGGAATTTCCATGCGATCAATGTCGGACGCGGAAACAATCTGCTTGCCGTCCGCTGTCCCGCGATTCAGATAGAACTGGACATACTTCGCCATGTCATTGGCAGAAGCGTTGATACTGCCTGCAGGACGCAAGAGGATGTGCCAATAGGCATACGGCGTCTTGCCATCGTCGTGGTAGAGCGTGGTTGCCGTGCCTGATGCCGGTTCAAAATATGTTGCGCTCTTCATGCCGATAGGGACAAAGAGATTCTGCTGGACGAAGTCTTCGAAGCGCTGACCAGTAAGCTTCTCGACAATAAGACCCGCAACCGGAGGACCGGAATTGCAGTACGCCATTCGAGTACCGGGCCGCCATCGCGAGACTCGCGAACCGTGCTCGTAGTTCAGACCTTCCCGCAAGGTCATGGAGTCAGGTGCTTGCTTGGCGTACTCGCGAAGATGCATGTCATCCCAGCCAGTTGTGTGCTCGAGGAGGTGGACGACGCGGATAGGGTCGGTAGATTCCCATCGATTGTCGAACCAGGCGTCGGGAACCAGTTTGTGAACTGGATCTTCGAGGGTGAGTTTGCCCTGGCCGGCGAGCATCAGAATCGAGAGCGAGGCGAATGCTTTCGAGGTCGAACCGATACGGAAGAGAGTGTCGGGAGTATTTGTGCGACCGCTCGCGACGTCCGCCATACCCAAGCCGGTCACCCACTCGGGTCCGTCTTTGCGCACAATTGCGATGGAGACTCCCGGAGTGTGCGTGTCTTTGAGAATCCTTTCGAGCTGCTGCTGGAGTTCGGGGATGGATTGCGCCGGCTTGGGTTTTTCTTCTTTCTTGTCGGCGGCGGCACAAATGGAAACAAGTAAAGCCAGGATGAATACCTGGACGATCGATCTCACGCTGGGACCTCCGCGTAACACCAGCAACCCGGAACCAATGCGCAGTTGAGAAGAAAGCTCACCTCAGGGGCTAAGCCCGGAGCTTCTGCCGGGCTTACGGCGACTAAAGTCATGCGCTTCCCACACGACTCGTGATCTTCCAAGTCAGTCGAGCCTTCCCAAGCCGGTTTCGTTAAGGATTGCCAGGACGGAACATCTTACCCCCGCGCGATCAGATCTGGTAGTCGAGGTCGTCCATGATTGCCTGCAACGACGGGTGCACCGGCTCGTGGTGAACCTCGGAGCCTTCGAGACGCTGGACGCGATCCCGGAGTTTGTGGACTTCGGTTGCAACGGAGGCGAGAGCTTCGGAGAGAGGATCGTTGATCTGCTTGGGGTCGGTGATCACGACGCGCTTGCCTTCCCGGAAGATGATGTGTCCGGGCACACCGACGACGGTGGAGTTCTCGGGGACATTCCTCAGCACGACGGACCCAGCGCCGATGCGGCAGTTCTTGCCGACGATGATGTTGCCGAGGATTTTTGCGCCGCCGCCTACGACCACGTTATCTTCGAGCGTGGGATGACGCTTGCCATGTTCTTTGCCGGTGCCGCCGAGGGTGACTCCTTGATAGAGCGTGACGTCATCGCCGACGATGCTGGTTTCACCGATGACGACGCCCATGCCGTGATCGATGAAGAGGCGGCGTCCGATCTTGGCGCCGGGATGGATTTCGATTCCGGTGAGCCAGCGCGCGAACTGGGAGAAAAAGCGTCCGATGAGAAAGAAGCGACGATTCCAGAACCAGTGATTGATCCGGTAGGACCAGACTGCGTGCAACCCCGAGTAGCATAGGAAAACTTCGAACCGGGATTTGGCCGCAGGATCATGCTCCATCACGTTCGAGATGTCTTCGCGAATTAGGGAGAGCAGATGCGGCATGGGTCTGGATCAAGCGGGTGGAAGTTCCGCGGTGGGGATCTGCATCGCCTTCTCCCGCAATTCCTGGAACAGAATGCTGCTGAGGTAGCGTTCGCCGAAGGACGGCAGGATGACGACGATCAGCTTGCCCTTGTTCTCGGCGCGCTTGGCAATTTTCAGCGCCGCTGCCACCGCGGCGCCGGAGGAGATCCCGACAAAGAGTCCCTCTTCTTTGGGAAGGCGGCGCGCCATGTTGATGGCTTCGTCGTTCGTAACGGTGACGACTTCATCGATGTAGTCCCGGCGAAGAATGCTGGGGATAAATCCTGCGCCAATGCCCTGGATCTTGTGAGGGGACGGCTTGCCTCCGGAGAGAATGGCGCTGTCAGCAGGCTCGACTGCGACAGCTTTGAAGGACGGCTTCTTGGGCTTGATGTATTCGCCGACACCGGTGATGGTTCCGCCTGTGCCCACGCCGGAAACGAGGATGTCGACGCGGCCGTCGGTGTCATCCCAGATTTCGGGGCCAGTGGTTTCGAAGTGAATCTTGGGATTGGCAGGGTTATCAAACTGCTGCAGGATGTAGCCGTCGGGATTTTGGGAAAGAATCTCCTTTGCCTTAAGAATTGCGCCGGTCATGCCGCGCGGGCCTGGCGTAAGGACGAGTTCCACGCCGAAGGCAAGCAGCAGGACGCGCCGCTCAAGGCTCATCGTGTCGGGCATGACGATGATAAGTTTGTAGCCTTTCACTGCGGCGACGAAGGCGAGTCCGATTCCCGTGTTGCCGCTCGTCGGTTCGATCAGCACTGTTTTGCCAGGCTTAATCTTTCCCGCGCGCTCGGCTTCTTCGATCATGCTGATGCCGATACGATCTTTCACGCTGGAGAGCGGATTCTGGCTCTCCAGCTTGGCCACAACCTCGGCGACACAGCCCTCGGTGACTTTGTTTAGGCGAACCAGCGGCGTGTGTCCAATGAGTTCGGTGATGTCCTTCGCGATCTTCATGTGTCTTGCCTCGTATGTTCCCAGCCAGCGCCGTCACTCGGTGCTTCAGGGCAAGAATTAATGTACATCACAAGAACAGCTTGCACATCTCCGCGCTGAAGTCGAGTTGCGGAATGTAATGTTGCACGCCGAGCGTTTGTCCGCCAAATCGGTTGACTTCGTTGCTATTGTTTTGCAAGACTCTGTGCCACATCCTATGCCGTCCTGCATTCTGTTTTTTGCGGGAAACTGCAGCGTTGGGCGCTTTCTGTTCCTGGTTGCCACCGGGACATTGGAAGCAGGGCTGTGATCCTTGGCGTTGGCTTTAACTCTAAACAACTTTCCACCGCAAGCTAGGCACCTTCAGGAGACGTTATGACTGTGAATCGGTCGTTGACTTGGTTGTTTGCACTTCTTCTGTCCAGCACGTTTATGTCGGCGCAGACATCAGAAGGGCGAATTCTCGGAACTGTGGTCGACCGTTCGGGCGCGGTAGTCAATGCTGCCCGGGTGACCATCACAAGCACGGCGACGAACCTGGCTCGGCAGTTCGTGACGACCGGCACGGGGGAATACGTAGCGCCCAACCTCGAACCGGGAAGGTACGTGGTTACGGTGGAAGCGGCGGGATTCAAGAGGGGAGTGAGCACGAATGTTGTGCTTGAGGTTTCAAGAGACGTGCGGGTGGATTTCAGACTTGAGCCGGGCTCGGTGAGTCAGACAGTCGAGGTCAGCGCGGAGGGAGCGATTGCCGACACAACGAATTCGACGTTGAACGGAGTGTTGCCTAACAAAGCTGTCGAAGAGTTGCCGGTACAGGGTCGCGACTTCCAGAACTTGTTGGAACTGCATCCGGGCGTTCAGAGAACGCCAGGCGGTGGGTTCCACTCTGTGACCTCGAACGGCAACCGGCCGGACGACAACAACTTCTTCATCGATGGGGCCGATGACAACGACGCGTACTACGGTGAGACGGTCGTCAATGATGCAGGGATCCAAGGAACACCGGCGAGTTTTCTGCCCCTTGATTCCATACAGGAGTTCAATACGCAGGAGAGTCCGACTGCGGATTATGGCGTGAAGCCCGGCGTGGTGATGAATATCGGGATCAAGTCGGGAACCAACGACCTGCATGGCTCCGCGTATTACTTCCATCGCAACGCGGCTTTCGATGCGCGGAATTACTTCAATCCGGCACCCCAGCCAGTCTCATCGCTGCTAATGCACGAATTCGGAGCATCGCTCGGTGGCCCCATCATCAAAAACAAATGGTTCTACTTCGCAAACTATGAGGGAATTCGGGACAGAGTGGGAAATCCGGGCGTGGTGGACAGCCCGGTCACCACATCTCTTGCAAGCCAGATGGGAGGCATTTCCGATCCGACAGATGGAACGCCGCTATCCGCCTTGTACAGCATTCCAGATGCGATTTCGTATTTCGATCCATCGAATCCGAACTACGCCGTGAATCTCGATTATTGCCAGAACAATTACGACTGGTTCCCCAACTGCGCGGTAAACCCCCTCAGCGATCAGATCAGGCTCTTGTTCCTGCCGAATCCCGGCTTCACCGCCTCGCAGAGCGACCCAGCCGCGATCAACTTCGATTTCAACAATAAGAACCGCGGAGACACACTGGTTGCAAAAACCGATTACGTGCTCAACCAGCGGCACATCTTGAGCGCGCGCTTCATCTACGGAAACACGAATCAGACGGAAGAGGACGCGTTCCCGCTGCGCCAGGAGTGGCTCTCGACGACGAGTCCGATCACGAAGGTGTTCGGAGTGAACCTCGCCTCGACTCCGAGTTCCGCGTGGTCGAATGAGGTTCGCTTCAGCTTCAACAGCTTCAACGAGGCTATCGCTCCGGTCGACCACAGTGTCGATCCGCTCCAATACGGACTGAACACCGGAGTTACCGACCCGCGTCTGTTTGGGTTCCCGCGAGTCAGCCCAGGCGGCGAGTTTGACTATCTGGGCGGCAACTCGAGCTGGCCGCTGCATACCACGCCGAGCAAGACCTATAGCTTTTCAGATACGGCGTCTTTTACCCATGGAAGGCACACCCTCCGCTTCGGCGGCAATTTCCGATTTGGGGACGTGGATTACTTCCGCGCGGGATATGGTCGTGGACGCGTCGACTTTCGCCACCTGTGGAACTTTATTTCGGGCGATGTAAGGCGGTGGCGCTTCCTGTATGGTGATCCGACTCGTCAGGTCAGCCAGAAGGCCATGGGCTTTTTTGTGGAGGACGACTTTAAGGCAACGCCACGACTGACACTGAATCTAGGCCTGCGCTATGACGTCACGAATCCGATCAAGGACGCGCATAACCTGCTCGCGAATTATTCGCCCACATCCCCAAGCGGACTGCTGCAGGTTGGGCAAGGAATCGGGTCGCCCTATCCAACGAACTACAACAATTTATCTCCGCGCGTGGGACTCGCGTTTGACGTCTTCGGCAACGGGAAGACGGTATTGCGCTCCGGATTCGGCGTCATCTTCGAACAGCCATCGATCCGCACGTTCATGTTTAACGGCGGCGGACTGAACCTGAATCCCAGCGGGATTGCTTATGTCGATGGAAATGGGACTACGCAGCAGCCCACCGGCACGATCACATCATTCCTCCAGATTTCAAGCGATGGATCGCAGATCAACTGGCTCGCCCCGAACCAGGGGCCAACAGTTTTTCCGAACGCCGCGAGCTCGGGGAATCTCTGCAGCATCGAGAGCCAATGTGACGTGTTTGGAGTCGATTCGCATCTGAGGACGCCTTACGTGATGAACTGGAATTTCAACCTGCAACAGGAGCTGGCAAAAAGCACACTGCTGCAGGTTGCGTATGTTGCGAATCACGGCGTAAAGCTATACAGCGTCGCGGACATCAACCAGGTAAATCCACTTTATGACGACGAATCGGAGACGATCGGACGGCCGCTGGTAACGAACTGCCCCGTAGCGCAAGGCGGCTTAGGCTTGGGAGGTCCCTGCTTGCCCTGGCTCGGATTCCTGCAATTCCTCGGCAACCGATCCAATTCGAATTACAACTCGTTGCAGGTGACCTTAACCAAACGTTACTCGCATGGCCTGTACCTGCTGGCGGGGTACACCTACGCCCACGCGATCGATACGTCGACCAGCAATCTGGCTGGCGTGCCGCCCGATAGCAACAACTACAACGCGGAGCGCGGGAATGGCGACTACGACATTCGCCACCGCTTCACGCTTTCGGTGACATATGACTTGCCTGCCATCAAGAGCAAGTGGCAGATGCTGGAAGGCTGGCAGGCAACCAGCATTGTGAATCTGCAAGCGGGGCTGCCGTATACGTTGGGAGACTTCAACGACGATCTGAGCTTGACCGGCGAATTCAACGATCGCTGGAATATGGCAGGCCCAACCAGCAACATCCATTGGTCGCCGGTCAACCCACTACCGTTCATTTCCTGGAACGACTTCAGCACCGATGGCAGCGGGAACGTGGTTGGCAACCAGCAATGCATCGACGCGGCAGGGGGTGCATCGAGTGCGGGCGCGCAGCAGTTGCTCGACTTCGGCTGCTATGTTTCTGCCAATACCGTAATGACCGCACCGGAGTGGGGAACCCAGGGCAACATGGGACGGAATATCTTTCGCGGTCCCAAGTTTGTGAACTGGGATATGTCCGTTTCAAAATCGTGGAAGCTGCACGAGCGAGTGCGGCTGCAACTTCGGGGTGAGGTCTTCAACATTCTCAATCACCCGAACTTCGACGTATTCACGATGAACACGGATTTGTCTTCGCCGGAGAGTGTTGGGACCGTGGTCTTCACGCCCGATGTTGCCGCCGCAAATCCGGTAATCGGTTCGGGCGGGTCACGTCACATCCAATTGGGAGCGAAGATCCTTTGGTAACGAAGAAGCTCAATTGTGGAGCAGTGCAGACTTTATCCATGTCGCACTGCTCGCAATTTCAGCGATGGGTGAGGCCGTAGCTTACTGCGCCGGCGGAGCTTCCGATGTTTACGTATGAGACTGCGCGCTCCAGCTTGTGATGTCCGGTGCGATGGAAGAAGTAGCTGAGACCCATGACGCCCGCGGTTTCTCCGGCGAAGTTCACTGCAAGCCCGGTGGTGGAATTCCCGAACATCCGCACGATCGGATTCATTTCCTTGCCGCCGCTTTGCAGATTGGCTCGCGTTACGGCGAAATCGGCAGCGTTCAATACGGTGACCGCAGTCAAAAGTAGCGTGTTCTGCTTGTCCCAGAATTTGTGACTGACTTCCAGACGCGGCGATTGGATGATGATAACGGGTGCGGGTGAAACCGCGGCCGATGCTGCGCTTGGCGCGTCAGGAAGTAGCGTCTCGGCAACGAGTCCCTGCCCGAAACATGATCCGCAAAGGATGGTTACCAGCAGTGCTAGTGCGCTTACCGATAGAAGATGAGAAAGACGCCGTGAAGGCATAAGTGCTCGCATGTAACAGGAGCACTTTGGGGAGGGCAATCACGCGGCCACGCCTAGAACATTAGAGACGGCGCAAGTCAATGCTTTTGCTAGGCTTAATTGTTAGGGAATTCCAAATCGGGAATGATTGTGCACTCTTTTGCAGGTCTTGGCCAGTGATTTACTGCGAGCCTCGAACTATTTTTTGAAGACCACTCCACCCTTCATCACAAAGCTGACATTTTGGAGAACGGAGACGTCCTGCAGGGGGTCACCTGTAACTGCAATCACATCTGCGAGGTATTCCGGCTCGAGCGAGCCGATCTGGCCATCCCAGCCGAGCAACTTCGCTCCGTTCACAAGATCGGCTTGCAGCACCGCGAGCGGAGACATGCCGTACTTCACCATGAGCACGAACTCGCGGGCCTGGGTACCGTGAGGGAACGGGCCGACGTCCGAGCCAACCGCAATTGGCACTCCGGCTGCGATCTGCTTCTTGAATTCCTGCACTTTGAGTTCGATCATCTGCCGCTGGTGTGCGGCTTGCTGCGGAGTTGCCGCGTGGTCGGCGAAGTATTCGAAGATGGTGAATGTGGGGACCGCGAAAATTCCCTTCGCTTTCATCAAGCGCATGGTTTCATCGCCGAGTTGATCGGCGTGATCGATGGACACGACGCCTGCCTGCGCCGCGTAAAGCGTTCCGGGTTCTCCGGTCGCATGAACCGCAATGTGTTTACCTGAACGCGCCGCTTCGTTGACTGCGGCTTCAAGCTGCGGCTCGGTGTACTGGTAGGGAGTGGAGAGGCGTCCACCTTTGATGGTGTCGCGGCCAGTCTCGTAGATCTTGGTAAAGTCTGCGCCTTCCTTGAGTTGCTGGCGGATCACCGCGATCAACTCTTCGGCGCTGTTGGCGTAGTCGGCATTTGGCAGCACGTGCTGGGCCGGGTTGTAGCCGATCGCGTCTTCGTGTCCGCCGAGAATGTTAACGGCGTTGCCGCTGACGCGCAGACGCGGCCCGGGAATACGGCCGGCATCAATCGCGTCGCGGACGGCGCTGTCGGCCGATCCGGCGCCTTCGGTGCCCATATCGCGCTCGGCGGTAAATCCGGCCATGAGATCTTCGCGGGCGGCGAGTGTTGCGGTGATGGTGCGCTCTGGAACCGATTCCTGCACGGTCTGGAGATCCTCGGCGCCGGGGTGCAGGAATAGGTGAATGTGGGCATCGATCAGTCCGGGCATCAGCGTGCGGTCGCCCAGGTCGATGACTTCGCCTCCGGCGGGATGCTTCACAGAGGTACCGACCTGGGCAATGCGATCTCCCTGGATGAGAATCTCAGCCGGCGTGAGCATCTTGCCGGTCTTCACGTCGAGAAGACGGGCAGCGTGCAAGATGATCGCGTGGGGCGCGGTCGAGTCTTGCGCAACTGAAACCAGGGAGAAAACGAGAACGAGGAGCGGCGCAGCGACCAGGAATCCTTTTCGCATAACGGTGGGGATGGTATCACCCTGGCTTTAGGAGAGGCCAGAGCGGCTGCTGAGAAGCTGCGTTCCGCGGGCCGCCGGGGAGTTGGGCTTCGGTGGACAGCCGCGGGCGGCTGTCCCCAGATCGCACTGGATCTTCATCCTGTGATTTCAATCACAAATCTAGGTAGATCAGGTCACACGAGAACTCCTACGAGTGGGCGAGACTTGATCATCGCATGAATGACTTTGAGATACTCAACAGCCGTAGACGGGCGCTCATCGCGTTGATTCATTCGTTCGTTTTCCTGGGCATCGCGATGCATGGGTTCTTGTCGCCGAAGCATGGAGTCTTGCACGCATCGGGCGCAACGGGAGATTACATTTTGACCGCGATTTATCTGGTCGTCGCGTCTATTCTCGGATGGCTTGTCGGAATTTCGCGTTGTGCGCGGGAGCGCATCTATTTCGCTCTCTGTACCTGCAGCGCGAGTTTCGGGCTGATGCGGTCTGTTTTCGGAGATATGGCGCTGCCCATCGCACAGTATATGCGGGTGATTATGCTGAGCGCTGCGGTGGCGGTCGGGATTTTGATTTTGCGGTCGTTCTCGCGCCCCGTTGCAGAACAGGTTCTTCCCGAGTAAGCGGAAAGGCATAAACCACGAAGGATTCCCGGCGGGAGCTTCCTGGTTGTACGTTTTGCTCCCAGGCGGTCACGAGAACCACAGAAAAACGGCTTGGCGTGTGGCTCCCACATTCAGACACGAAGAAGAAACCGCCCGGGGGATTGTCCGGGCGTTTTCTTCATAGCAGGCGAGGCTGAAACTTTCCTCCCCGGAGTTAGGCCAGGAAGAACTCCTTTGTGATCTCAGCCCAGTCTTCATTGGGCATGTGGGCTGTGAGGTCATCGACTGCGACACCGCCGTCCTGCGCCATGGCGCCAGCGAGCATCGGTAGCTTGTTGCGAAGCTGTAGCGCGGCGGATTCCGTCCAGAGCCGCGCCAGCGTTCCGCCCAGCAGATTGCGGAAATTGAGTTTGGAATCGGGAGCCTGCACCGTCACGAGCCAGCCTTCGCCGTAAGGATCTTTGCGCGCCAGTTCGGGATTCGTGGCTACGGATTCGTTCACATCTGTGATGGTGCCTTCAATCGGGGACACCATGTCAACCGACTTGCCGTCGCGGAAGATCGTCCAAATCTTCTGCCCCTGACGAACCCACCGTCCGCGCTGCGGCAGCGAGATGCTGTCGATCTTGCCGATCAGCTTCGAGGCGAAGTCATCCATGCCGACACGGACCAGTTCTCGGCTCTCGCTCAGAGCCCAGGTGTGGCCGGCGTGATAGCGGACATTGTCGCGGACCTGAAATCCGGCAACAATTGCGGCCACGACCCCGGACGCCGGCTCCGGGCGGAGGGCTTGAAGTACGGGCTGCCTTGCCAACTTCTTTTGACCTCGGACGTAATCGATCGTTAAGAAGATTGCGAACGTCAATAGAACCATGATGACTGTCATAACCTACCTCGCCTGGAGTGCACCCTTCACTTCCGGTTCACTCACACTTTGCTAAAGGCAATCACTGGACCAAATGAAATCTTGCGTGGACGAGCGGCGAGATTTCAGTTGTAAGTCGTGCATGCGGAACGTGATGCACGCTGTGAGGTTTGTTTGCAGCGCTGCCACTGCAAAGAAGCACTGCAGCAGAATCGATGAGGATCGCAACACGACTCACGAGCAATCGCTAAGGCGAAGTGGATAGATGGCGTGCAAAGGAGCTGCTTGTAACGATTTCCATGGGGAACGCTAGTGATGAAAGACGCAGCAGTGGCTTGCTGCAATTAGCAACGTTTCAGGACGAGACATCAGTCTGGAAGAAGCTGTTGATGGACATCACGTGAATGGGTGATGGGCATCACGGCTGAATATTTCCTAATTGTTGAGAATTCTAGCTGTCTGAAGCTGCTGAATTTCGCGACAGCCTCTGATCTGATGAGGTAAGCAGCTCGCGTGCCGGTTCTTCGTCTGCGGTGACGCCGGTAATCGCCCCTACTTTCTCTTCAGCTCAGGCGCCGATCGAAAGGACGTCCGAGGCCGGCACTGGTCGGCTCGATCAGCCTTGCCCGGAGAAAATCATGAGCAAAGCACTCTTATATGATGCGACGGCTTGCATCGGCTGCAAGCAGTGCGAAGAAGCCTGCGCGTCGCAGAACGGGCTTACTTACGACAACGCAATCGCCGCCGAGGAGTATCAGTCGGCACACAAACTCACCTGCATACAGACGCGTGGGGAGAAGTTCATGCGGCGCCTGTGCATGAACTGCGCAGATCCTTCGTGCGCATCGGTATGCCCGGTTGGAGCGCTGAAGAAGACTGCCCTCGGTCCCGTCACCTACGACGCTTCAAAGTGCATGGGATGCCGCTACTGCATGGTGGCATGTCCGTTCAATATCCCGAAGTATGAGTGGGGAAAGCTGTTCCCGAAGGTGCAGAAATGCATCATGTGCCCCGATCGAGTAGCTTCGGGCAAGCCGACGGCGTGCGCGGAGATCTGTCCCACAGGAGCCACGAGGTTCGGCGAGCGCGACGAATTGATTGCCGAAGCGCGAAAGCGGATTCAAGACAATCCGGGGAACTACGTCAACCACATCTACGGACTCGAGGAAGTCGGCGGGACTTCAGTGCTGCTCCTGTCTTCTGTGCCGTTTGAGACATTCGGATATCCAACGAATATCTCCAAAGATGCGCTGCCGATGCTTACGTACAGAATCCTGTCGCACATTCCTGACTTTGTCCCTCTTGGCGGAATGGCGTTGGGCGGGTTGTGGTGGATCACGCATCGGCGTGAAGAGGTGGCTGCGGCGGAAGGACGTGAAGTCCCCAAGAAGAAGAACGGAGGCAAGTGAAGATGGCCCGCGACACGAAATTCCGTTTCACGTTTTGGAAGCTCGTCTTTCTTTTGCTGATGGCAGCGGGCCTATACGCGACCTTCCTACGATTCACGCGCGGGCTCGGCGCGTCGACCAATTTGTCGGATCAATTCCCGTGGGGAATCTGGATCAGCTTCGACGTGCTGTGCGGAGTGATGCTAGCGGCCGGAGGATTCACGCTGACTGCGGCGGTGCACATTCTTAATATCAAGCGGCTACATTCGATCATCCGGCCGACGATTCTTACCGCGTTCCTGGGTTACATCCTTGTCTGCGCGGCGCTAATGTTCGATCTGGGAAAACCGTACAACATATGGCATCCGCTGATTATGCGGAATCCGCACTCGGTGATGTTCGAGGTTGCGTATTGCGTGATGCTGTACACGGCCGTTCTGGCGCTGGAGTTCTCGCCCATCGTGCTCGAGCACTTCAAGCTGGAACGTCCGCTGAAGGTGGTGCGGACCATTCTGATTCCGCTGGTGATTTGCGGCGTTATTCTCTCCACGTTACATCAGTCGTCGCTCGGCACTTTGTATCTGATCATGCCGGGGAAACTGCATCCGTTCTGGTATAGCCCGCTCTTGCCGGCGTTCTTCTTCTTGTCTGCTATTGCAGTGGGACTCGCGATGACGATCTTCGAATCGTCGCTGAGTTCGAAGCACTTCGGACTGCAACTCGAGCTACCAGTGCTGCAGGAACTCGGGCGTGTGTTACTGGTCGTGCTCGGTGTTTACGGAATTCTGCGCTTCGAGGATCTCGCGAATCGCGGAGCACTGAAGCTGGCGTTTCATCCCGGATACGAGATGTACCTGTTCTGGCTGGAGATTGCGCTCGCGATCATTCTGCCGCTCATTCTGCTGGCCCAACCACGCGTCCGAACAAGCGCGAATGGGCTGTACTTCTCGGCTGTGCTGGTCGTGCTCGGGTTCATCACAAACCGTATGAATGTGAGCATCACGGGATTTGAGGGCTCGACCGGCGTGCGGTACTTCCCCAAGTGGTCGGAGTTGGCGGTGACCGGAATGATCATCGCAATCGGGTTTGCTGCATTTGGGCTGGCGGTGAAGTATTTGCCAATTTTTCCAAAAGAAGAAACGGAAGCTGAACTCGTTGCGGAAGCGCAAGTCGCTGTTCCGGTAGATGCGGCGGTGTTGGAACATGCCGGAGACTGAGCCAAGGCGGGAAGGCTGGAAGCTGACGCGCAGTTTGAGCGCAAAGCTGAACGTGCTGCTGCTGGGGGCGATGGTTGTGATCTTTGCGCTCCTGGGATATCTCAATGTTCGGCTGCACCGGCAGCATCTGGAACAGTACACGCTGCTGAGCGCGGAACGCATCAGCGATGTCGTGAAGCACGGCACGACGGATTACATGCTGCGCAACGACCGCGAGGGACTCTACCGCTCGATCAAGATGATGGCGGATGAGCCCGGGATGGAGAAGATCCGCATCTTCGATCAGGAAGGCCGGATTACCTACACGACGGATGCGACAGAACTGAATCACGTCGTGGATAAGACAGCGGAGGCTTGCTACGCATGCCACGCGCAGTCGCAACCGCTCGCGAAGGTGAACCGTCCGGACCGGTTCCGCATTTATCGCAACGCGTCTGGAGCCAGAGTGCTCGGGATCATTACTCCGATTGAGAATCAGCCGAGTTGCTCGAATGCAACGTGCCATGCGCATCCGGCCGAACAGAAGATCCTGGGTGTGATTGATACGAATCTGTCGCTCGCCAAGGCCGATGTGCAATTGGCAGAGAGCAGCCGACAGATGATCGGCTACACCGCGTGCGGTCTGGTGCTGATAGCGGCGATGAGTTGGTTCGTAATCTGGCAGGTGGTCGGCCGTCCCGTGAAGGCGCTGCACGATGGAACTGAGCATCTTGCTGCCGGTGACCTGGGCTACCAGATTGACGTTCACTCCAAAGATGAGATGGGTGAACTGGCGCGGTCATTCAACGACATGAGCCGGGAGCTGGAATCGGAGCACAAAGAGAACGCTGCCTGGACTCAGACGCTGGAGCAGAGGGTCGAACAGAAAACGCGTGAACTGAAGCGGGCGCACGAACACGCGCTGCATACGGAGAAGATGGCGTCCATCGGGAAGATGGCCGCCGTGCTGGCGCATGAGATCAACAACCCGTTGTCGGGGATTCTGACCTACGCGAAGTTGCTGCGGAAGTGGACCGACCGGGAGGATGCGGGCCAGAGCCGGCGCAAGGACATTGGCGAAGCTCTGGATCTGATTGCGGTCGAGAGCCGGCGGTGCGGAGACCTGGTCAAAAACCTGCTCGCGTTTTCGCGCACGACACCCATGAACCTGCAGCCGACGAACCTGAACCAAGTCATCGAGCGTTCGCTGCGACTGGTGCAACATCAGTTCGACCTGGCGGGAGTGCACGTGCAGTTGCAGCTGGATCCGGACTTGCCGGTGGTCGTCTGCGACGGTGCCCAGATCGAACAAGTCCTGATCGCATTGGTCATGAACGCGATGGATGCAATGCCGCAGGGAGGCAATTTGTGGCTCACCAGCAGATATGGCGGGGAGGAGAATGCGGTGCGGCTAGTGGTGCGCGACGACGGCGCGGGCATTCCGCCGGAGATCCTGCCACAAATCTTCGAGCCATTTCTCACTACAAAGGAAACCGGGCGTGGTGTGGGGCTCGGGCTTGCGATCAGTCAGAGCATTCTGGAGCGGCACAACGGAAGCATTGACGCGCAATCCCAGGTCGGGCGAGGCACCACGTTCACGTTGACGTTGCCCTGCGAGGCGGCGGGAAATTCCGTGCAGCCTGCTTCGAAGAATGACATTGCCGCTGTTGCCAGCAGGAGGTGAAAGTGGAGACCCAAGGGAAGCTGTTGATTGTCGATGATGAGCTGAGCGTGCGGGACTCGCTCGGCAAGTGGTTCCGCGAGGAAGGCTACGAAATTGGTACCGCGGAAAGCGCGAGCGACGCGCTGACACGCATGGCCGAGAGCAAGTGGGATGTCGCACTGCTTGACATCAAGATGCGCGGAACGGATGGGATCGAATTGCAGCGGCGGCTGCATGAACTGGATCCGGATCTGATTGTCATCATGATGACCGGATATGCCTCCGTGGAAACGGCTGTCACTGCTCTGAAGAATGGTGCGTACGACTACGTGAGCAAGCCGCTGGATCCCGATGAAATTGCGCATCTGGTGAAGAAGGCGCTGGCGCACAAGCGGGCCGAGAGAGAGAATGTACGGCTCCGGGAAACGGTTGCGCAGGCTACGCGACCGGGCGACTTGGTAGGGCAGAGCGCAGCGATGCGGAAAGTCATTGAGGCGATTGAGACTGTCGGACCGACCGACGCCAACGTGCTGATCACAGGCGAGAGCGGCACGGGCAAAGAGCTGGTGGTGCGCGCGATCCATGCCGCGAGCTTGCGCAGATTCCATCCATTGGTCGCAATCCACTGCGGTGCTCTGACCGAAACGCTCCTGGAGAGTGAACTTTTCGGGCACGAGAAGGGCGCATTCACCGGGGCGCAGTACCGCAAGAAGGGCAAGTTTGAGATTGCCGAGGGCGGCACAGTATTTCTTGATGAGATCGGGGATATCAGCCTGAAGACGCAGACCGATTTGCTGCGAGTGCTGCAGGAGCGTGAGATTACGCGTGTCGGCGGCAATCAGGTGATTAAGGTGGATTTCCGCTGCGTTGCGGCTACCAACAAAAATCTCGAAGTCATGATCGAGGACGGCACGTTCCGTCCAGATCTCTACTACCGGCTAAACGTGTTTCACATCGAACTACCGTCACTGCGGGACAGGCGAGAAGACACACCTCTGCTGGTCGAACACTTTGTGCGGAAGTTTGCACTGGCGATGAACAAGCACATTACGCGCATTGCGCCAGGGGCAATGGCGCAATTGCAGCAGCAACAGTGGCCGGGAAACGTCCGGGAACTTGAGAATGCGGTCGAGCGGGCGATGGTGGTAGCGCAGGAGCCGGAGCTTCACGAACACGACTTCATCTTCAAGCAGGCAGCGCCAGCCGCAGGATCGGGCAAGAGCCTGGACGAAATCGAGCGGGCGCACATTCTTAGCGTGCTCGACGAGTGTGGCGGGAACCAGAGCCGAGCGGCCGAGGTTCTCGATATTGATCGCGTCACGCTGCATCACAAGCTGAAGCGTTACGGCTGGACCCGGACGGCTGCCGTGAGCCGCAATTAGGGTGAGCAGGCGGGCATTCATGAATCTCGTTCACCTGCTGCGCGTCGGCATGACAGAGATTTCTCTCCTTGAAAATGTGCGTGATGCCTTGCCCAGATGCTTGCCCGTTGCTTGTGAAATCCTGCCATACCGGTTCGATCCAGCTCCGTCGTATCACCCGGAACGGCAGCAGTTTCATTCGTCGGAGTTATTGCGGCGGATGCAGTCTCTGGTTGAGCACAGAGACTGGCGTTTTCTCGCGATCGCCGATGTCGATCTCTACATCCCCATTCTGAAATACGTGTTTGGGGAAGCACAGATTGGCGGGCCTTGCGCGATCGTTTCCGCCTTCCGGTTGCGGCAGGAGTTTTACGGACTGGATCGTGACGATGGTCTCTTGCGCCAGCGGCTACTCAAGGAATGTGTCCACGAGCTAGGACATACGCTCGATCTGCGTCATTGCCAGGATTATCGATGCGCCATGGCATCATCTCATGCCGTGGAGTGGATTGATCTGCGGCAAAGCACGCTGTGCGACGTGTGCCGGTCGGTCGTAGAAGCGAGAACGCCGGCTGAGAAGGCGGGGTGAGCCACGCCAGGTGAGTGGCTCGCGGAAGCGCGAACCTCAGCGGATGAAGCCGCAGTTCAAACCCAAACGCCTACGGCACGACTGAAGCCGTGCCCTTTCCGAATCTCAAGAATGAACCGGGACTCCAGTCCAGGAAAGCACAGTCATGCCGCATTTGCCAAATGCCCCAGAATTTCTCAGCGTTGCGTCAAGTTCGCTATGATTCTGGGCTTGAGATTTCCAAGAGGGTGAACATGTCCAGGGAACGAACAGCGCTGGTGACAGGATCGAGCCGGGGAATCGGAAAAGAAATCGCGCTGGAGCTTGCGCGGAATGGCTACAGAGTAGCCGTGAACTATCTCGGCGACCCTGCGGAGATGGTGAGTCAGACGCTCGGCGAAATTCGAGCAGCGCAGCCCCTAATCCGCGATGAAGTTTTGTGCATTGAGGCGGACATCCGCCACGGCAAGCAGGTCGCGGACATGTTCGAGCGCGTAATGGCGGCATTCGGAAATCTCGATTTGCTGGTCAACAATGCCGGCGTGCAGACGTTCAAGCCGCTTCTAGAGGTCACCGAAGAAGAGTGGGATTGGGTCATCGACACCAACTTAAAAGGCTGCTTTCTCTGCACGCAGCAGGCTGCTCGGTACATGAAGGATTCCGGCGGCGGATCAATTGTGAATCTCGGGTCCGGATGCAACAAGCTCGCGTTTCCATCACTTGTGGCCTATACGGCGAGCAAGGGCGGGATTGAGATGTTCACGAAAGAGGCTGCAGTGGAGTTGGGGCGATACGGCATTCGCGTGAACTGCATTGCTCCGGGATCAATCGAGTCCGAGCGAACGAAGCTTGAGGATCCGGACTACGCTGGGACGTGGTCAAAGCTGACTCCCCTAGGCCGGGTCGGCACCGTCACCGATATCGGCCCGACCGTGGTTTTCCTGGCTAGTGAGGGAGCGTCCTTCATCAGCGGGCAAACGATCTGGATCGACGGCGCTCTGTTCACGAAGGCGCAGTGGCCCTACACCCCAGGCAAGAGGTAGCTGCAAAGGCAAGGCAAGAAGTTGTTGCTCGTAGTACACTTTCCGCCATGATGCAAAAACGATTTTGTTCCCTTCTCGTCATTGCAGTGACTCTGATGATCTGCGGGGCGCTAGCGGCACAAGCGGCGACTGCAAAATCCGGTGTTGAACAGAAGCCTTTCGGTACGCGGGACGGGAGGTCCGTCAACTTGTACACGCTAACCAATTCTCACGGCGTTGTAGTAAAAACCATGAATTACGGCGGGATTATCCTGTCGATTCGCGTTCCGGATCGCAAAGGTGAGATCGCGGACATCGTGCTCGGACACGACACGATGGAGGGATACACTCCGAACCCGCCGTTTCTGGGCGCGATTGTGGGGCGCTATGCGAACCGCATTGCCAACGGCGAATTCACACTCGACGGCAAAACTTATCACCTGCCGAAGAATGATGGCCCCAATACCCTGCACGGCGGCACGACCCGTACTTTCGACAAAGTGGTGTGGGATGGCGAACCGCTGAAGGGCAAGACGGGAGTCGCGTTTTCGTACCTTAGCAAGGATGGTGAAGAAGGATTTCCCGGCAATCTCAAAGTGAAGGTCACGTATACCTTGACCGATGCGAACGAACTGGTGATCGACTACGAAGCGACGACCGATAAGGCGACGCCAATCAATGTCAGCCAACATAGCTATTTCAACCTTAAGGGACAAGGCGACGGCGACATTCTCGACCACGAGATCATGCTCAACGCGGACAAGTTCACGCCGGTGGACAAGAATTTGATTCCGACTGGCGAACTTCGAGCGGTAAAGGGTACGCCATTCGACTTCACCACTGCGACCAAGATTGGCGCGCGCATCGACGACTCTTACGAGCAGCTGCAGCTAGGGCACGGATACGATCACAACTTCGCAATCAGCCGCAAAGGTACAGGCATGGAACTCGCTGCGCGTGTTTACGAACCGACCACCGGACGCGTGCTGGAAGTTTCCACTACGCAGCCGGGGGTGCAGTTCTATTCAGGAAATTTCCTAGATGGCAGTGTCACAGGCAAGGACGGGAAAATTTACAAGCGGCGGTATGGATTGTGCTTGGAGACGCAGCACTTTCCGGATTCGCCGAATCATCCGGACTTCCCGAATACGATTTTGAAGCCGGGGCAGAAGTTCCACGAGAAGACGGTGTTTAAGTTCTCGACGAAGTAGCGATGTGTTTGGATAGGTAAGTTTGGCTGCACAACTCTGTCATTCGAACGTAAGGAGGAATCTGCGGTTTGCCTGCAGCTTGGCAGTGCCGGTGGACAGCAGATTCCTCTTGTTAGCTTCGCCGGGCGTCGGAATGACAGAAAGTAAGCTGCGCGGCGTGTAGCAGCTTAAGATCCGCGGTCAAAACTGTTTCGGCTAGTCTGCTTTCAATTCTTCTGCGAGGGCTTTTCTTACTTTGTTGCAGTGCTCCGGCGTGAGCTTCTGTGCCCTTGCCGTCAAATAGAACGTATCAATCGCCATCTGTCCTTCTGTGTCGATCAAAGCGATCTCGATGTTGCACTGCTGCGCGGAAAGCGAAGAGGCAATGCGGTGCAACAGCCGCGGACGGTCCTGAGCGATGAGCTGCAGGATTGTCGTGGCGGAAGAACTGGCGTCATCGAAATCAATCTTGGTTTCGATTTTTACTTTGGCGATCGCCGCCTTGTCCGATCGCTGCCGATCACGCAGCATCTTTTCCAAATCGGCCTCGCCTATAAGCACGCTGGCCACGCTGCGGCGGAAGCGATCCCACTCGGAGAGATTCAGCTCGAGCGTCCGAAAGCGGTCGGTGAAGTAGAGCGTATCCACGACGGTCCCTTCGCCGTTTGAGAATGCGTTGGCTTTCACGATGTTCATGCCCCACGCGGCGAGGACACCGGCAAGCCGCGCAAAGAGGGCAGGACGATCGGTCGTGACGAGAGTCAATTCGTACCAGTGGCGTCCGCGCTTAAGTTCAACCTGCACTGGATTGCCGGCCAGTTCGTCTGCCATTTGCAGATGGCCCATGACTTCTTCCGCTGTGTGCACCAGCAAGTAGCGTTGAGGAAAGCCTTCGAGAAATTCTTTGAACTTGCCGCTCGTCACCGGCGCGAGCGAACGCAGGCGCGCGAGCTTCTCGTCATTGACATCGGCGTGCACGCGATGGTCGGCGCTGCGGTTGAGATAGTTATCCGCCCCCATGTACAACTGCCAGATGTTTTCCGCTTTCCACGGAGTTAGAGCTTCGGGGTTGACAGCCTTAATGTCGGCGTAGGTCAGCAGGCAAAGCATTTTGAGCCGCTCGGGAGTACCGACCTTCTCTGCGAACGCTGCGACATTGCCGGGATCGAAAATGTCGCGCCGCAAGGCCGCAGAAAGCTCCAGATGATTTGCTATGAGGAACACGACCTCCTCGCGCTCGTTGGGATCTACGTCCAAGCGATCCATGGCGCGATTCGCAACTTCAACGCTGCCGACGACGTGATTGCCTTCATCTCCGAGTCCCTTACCGGTATCGTGCAGCAACAGAGTGAGATGAAGCAGTTCCGGGTTTTCCAATTCGCCTAGAAGTTCGGCGTAACGCTTGTCCCATTCGGACTGCGACTGTTTCAGCCGATGCAGGCATTCGATTGTCAGGAACGAATGCTCATCCACGGTATAGCGGTGATAGAAATCGCGCACGACCAGCGAGTCGATAAGCTTGAGTTCCGGCAACAGCAATGGGAGCAGGCGAAGCGAATGCATGGCGCGCAGCGCATCAGCGGCATACGGCTGTAGAAGCGTTTCCTGCAGATATAGCCACAACTCTGCGCCGCGCGGAGGAGTGGCGGCGAGGGCCGGGAGCGCCTGCTCGATCCGGTACTCGGTTGTGGCACTCAGCTTCAGGCCGTGATGCGCCATGAAATGGAACAGCCGCAGAAGGACCTCGGGATCCTGCAACGCAGAAGGCTGCTGCAGGAAGATGAGGCCATCTACTACCGAGAAGTCGGATGTGGTGAGCCGGGAGCGCCAGCTCTGGACCTGACGATAGAGAGCGGACCAGGCTTCGGGAATCTCCTGCAATAACTGCGTTACAGCGCGCTGAACCGTGCGCGCGTGGCCGAAATAGATGCGCATCCAGTCGGCCGCCGAAACCGACTCCGCATCCGAAACGCCTATCCTGCGCGAAGCGGCTTCGTCCTGCGCCTCCCAGCTCAGCGTGTTGTCGTCTCGCCCTTGACGGAAATGAAGGAAGCAGCGGGCCGACATCAAAAAGTCGAGCGCTGCGTCCAACTGCTTGCGTACCGGAGCCCGCAGCGAACTGGCATCAGGCCAATCGTGCAACTTGTCCATGGCCGAGATCAGAGCCAGCCAGTTCGCCACATTGCAGTCGCGCAGACCGCCGGGGGCCTCCTTGATATTGGGCTCCAGATGATACAGGGTCATGCCATGCTTCGTGTGGCGCTCGCGTGTGACTTCAGCGAGCCCTTGCAGCAACGCCTTGGACTCCTTCATCACCAGTTTCGGAACCACTTTGTCATGCAACCGGCGGAACAGATCGCGATCTCCGGCGAGATAGCGGCAATCCAGGAGTGAAATGGTGAACTCAGTGTTATTCGAATCGTAGCGTTCGCATTCGGCAAGCGTGCGGGACGCAGGGCTGAGTTTGAAGCGCAGATCCCAGAGTTCCTGGGACAGGCGGCGAATGGGATCTTTGAAGGTCTGCTCGGACTCGCGGTCGCCGAATAGAAACAGGATGTCGATATCCGAGAACGGGAAAAGCCAGCCGCGGCCGAAGCCTCCAGTGGCGACGAGCGCCAGGTTCGCGGGCTTGGACTCATCGCTGGAGATGATGTCGCGCCACAAGCGCTCCAGAGTTTCCTCTACCAGGCGCGTGCGCGCGGAAACCGCAGCCCTGCCATCTCCCGTTAAGGCGAACTCGCGTTGGATGCGGGCCGACTCTTCGGTTAGGGAACTCCGTAGCTCGCTGATGAGTGAGGACGCCGCCATGATGAAAGTGATCGATTCCCCTACGTCTTCGGGGGATAGAAGCAAACATCGCTGCCGGTCCTATCTTCCGGTTGCGTCCTAAACAACTGCCCGGGCCAACAGACGAGTCTAGAGCGCGCCTTCGCCGCGTTCCTCGTTGCGAATGCGAATGGCCTCGTCGACTCGCGAACGGAAAATCTTTCCGTCCCCGATCTTACCGGTGCGGGCGGCGTTCAGAATTGCGTGCTCGGCCTTCTCAACCAGAGTATCGGGAAGCACCATCTCGATCTTGGTCTTGGGAATGAGGTCGACGCTATATTCGCGTCCTCGGTAGACCTCGGTATGACCTTTCTGCCGGCCATGCCCGCGGACTTCGAGAACCGTCATACCCTCAACACCAATCTCCTGCAATGCCGTCTTGACCGCTTCCAGCTTGGAATTCTGAATGATCGCCTCAAGCTTCGTCATGTGTTTACGAATCCTTCTGCGCTTCGCGGCGCACTGCTGAACGGGTCGGTAGCATCAAGCCGACGCTTCCCAATAGTAACCCTCTTCGCCGTGTTGTGAGAGGTCCAGACCCTGGAGCTCTTCCTCTTCGGTGACGCGCAAGCCGATGGTGACATCTACGAGTTTGAGAATCAGCAACGTGCCGACCGCCGCCAGAACCCATGAGATCACAACGCCGACCAACTGATTGAATAACTGGCGGACATTACCTTCGAAGAGTCCGGAGGCTAGGATGTTTCCCTGCGCGTCTTTGAAAATCGGATTTACCGCGCTCGCTGCGAAAACGCCGGTCAGTAATGCTCCGAGTGTGCCGCCAGCACCGTGGACTCCGAATGCGTCGAGAGAGTCGTCGTATCCGAATCGGGCCTTGACCTTTGCGACCATGGCATAGCAGAAGACGCCGGCAATGAGTCCGATTGCCAGAGCTGGCATTGGTTTTACGAAGCCCGAAGCCGGAGTGATGGCGACCAACCCAGCGACTGCTCCGGAGATTCCTCCAAGAACGCTTGGCTTGCCGTTACGAATCCATTCGGCGGCAGCCCAGCCGATCGCGGCGGCTGCGGAAGCAAAGTGCGTCGCAACGAACGCGCTGGTGGCGAGACTTCCCGCCGCCAGGGCGCTGCCAGCGTTGAAGCCAAACCATCCTACCCAGAGGAGACACGCACCGACGAAACTGAGTACAACGCTGTGGGGCGGCATCTGCTCTTTGGGATAGCCGACGCGCTTTCCCAGATAGAGGGCGCAGACGAGCGCGGAGACTCCCGAGGTAATATGCACGACCGTCCCGCCTGCGAAGTCGAGGGTGGGGAATTTACCTCCCAACGAAGCATTCAACAGTCCACCTTTGCCCCACACCATGTGAGCCATAGGGTCATATACGAGGATGGACCACAGCACCGTGAACACGAGCATCGCGCTAAATTTCATGCGCTCCGCGAAAGCTCCCGCGATCAGACCCGGCGTAATGATGGCAAACATCAACTGGTACACCATGAAGGTCTGAGCCGGTATGGTCGCGGCGTAATCCGCGTCGGGAGAAGCGCCCACCCCGCGAAGAAATACGTTTTGAAATCCGCCAATGAAACTATTTCCCGGGCTGAACGAGAAGCTGTAACTGAAGAGTCCCCAGAGAACCGTCACCACAGCCATGAGTGCGAAGCTCTGCATCAACGTGCCAAGGACATTCTTCTTCCGGACGAGGCCACCGTAAAAGAGCGCAAGACCAGGGCCTGTCATCATGAGGACAAGAGCCGCGCTGGTGAGCATCCAGGCATTGTCGGCGGAGCTTTTGGCTTCGGTAGCTTGTTTTTCTAGTTTTGCGAGACGCGAGTCCAGGTCTGTTGGTGGACTGGGGGCCACGGCGGTACTCTGGGCGCAAACGGCTTGCGAAAACGTCAGAAGAAGGACGCATATCACGAACGAGGTGATCAGCGTTTTTGTGTTGGGCACTTAAACTCCGCTCCCGTAAGCACTGCGTTGCTATACACGACGACGCCTCACTGTAACGGTCAAAGACTGATGGCCGGAAATCGAAACTATTTATCGTCGCTATCAGGTTTTGTTATTCATCACTGTGGTTCAACGGCGGGAACAACTGCGGAGCTGGAGTTCGGCTCCAGAAGAGAATGCCGATTTGCTACAGGGTTCCCCGTATATCGCACTACATGCAATGCCTGAGATACTTGGTTACTGTCCGCCTGGCGAAAACATTCCGAGCACGCACACTCAGGCGGCAATTTCGGGGGTATCACAGTCGTGTCTCCAAAGAAAGCGAAAGCCAGCACAGTTCTGCCGGGAAGAGTCGAGAAATTGATTAGCCCGCACCCGAGTTCCGGTGAGCCGGAAAAAGCCCAGATCGGATTGGAAGGCGCGGATCATTTGTACCGAGAGATTCGCGTGCCAAACCGCTTGACAGATTCGGAGGGGCATTCCGTGAAACTGGAGGAAGGCGCCGAGGTCGAGGTGAAGATTGAAACCGAGGCTCCCAGCCCAGCTAACGGCCAGCAGAAATCGGCTTCAGGTCACGCCTAGAGGGCGACTTGCCTGGCGTGCAGACCGATGTTCGATCACTTGGTTGCAGATCGTTGATCTGAATGGTGAAGCGTCCGTTTGGGCCGGCGAGCGTCCAACGAGATGGCGTTCATGGTATGAACTCTTGGCCTGGTGGACTTCGCAGCTATCAACAGTTCGCTAGCCGCGAGCACTACGACTGCAGAGAACGTGCAGACGAGGGCGCCCGTTCATTTTCTTCCCAGTGAATTCCCGCGCAGCAGACCCGCTCAGAGCTGATTGCTGTAGACGTATTTTCCCGAGACTTCGGCGATGACCACTCGCCTCGGCAATAGCGCATCGACTTTGGATTTCAGGTGGGGCGGCACAAACAGGAACACCCGGCCCGATCCGTTCCATTCTCGAAGAAGATCGTCGTTGCTCAGGTAAATCCTGGGAGTATCGGGAAATGTCGATCCGAACCACATCGAGGTGGTTCTGCCTTCCACAAGGTCAACTGGTTGCTGAAGATAAAAAAGCAGCGAGGAGCCGAATGCCTGGTCGCCGTAAATCATAATGCGGTCGCCGGAACGCGAGCGCGCGGCAATCTGGCGGGCCAGAGCTTCCGACGACAGGTAAGGGCCGAAGCGCCCCAGAGCGATGTGCGCGGCGACCAGAAACAAGGTCATTCCGGCGGCGAGCATGAGCGTCGCCATCAGATGGCGTCTCCTCAGCCGCAGCACGAGCGAGAACAGCGGCATTGTGAGGAGCGCGACAGCCGCGATGAGTGCCGGCAGCCGCAATGCCGCGAACGACTCGTGGCTTAAATCAAGCACGTGCGAAGTCGAGAGCGTGTCTGTGCTCATGTCATGCTTCGCAAGCACACTTCCGATATCCGGTTGGAAGGGCAGATGCCGCGATTGCCACAGCAACACAAGCAGCGTCACACTCGCGGCTACGCCGATGACTACCAGAACTCCGGCAGAAATTCGGAGCCAGCCTTTTCGCACCCCGGCCTGGCACTCGCTCAACTCACATCGAGTCATGCCATCCGCAAGGAGGACTAGCAGCGGCAGGTAGGCGGGAAACGTGTAGTACTCCTGGTTGGTGGAGATCGCAAAGAACACGAGCACGCCGCCGGCGAGAATCCAGCACATCAGACGTGTGCGGCTGGCGAAATCACCTTGGCGAGGACTCCTGCGGAGATCCATCGCCGTACGAATTGCCGCGGGGAAGAAGAAACTCCACGGGAAAATCCAGACAAGGTGCAATGACCAGTAGAGCGCCCAAGGGAGCTTGTTGTAATCGCGGGGATATCGCTTACCCAGGAATCTCAGGAAGTGCTCGTTGACGAAGTAGAACCAGAAGAAGCCGTGATCTCCCTCGCCCCCCGTGTTCCGCAGGCCCGCGAGAATGTGCCAGGGAGCAGCGATCAATGAGAACAACGCGAGACCTGAAAACAGCCGGAACTCCCGCCAACGGCGCCACTCGCCCGTGATGGCCAGATAAACGAATGCCGCGCCTCCCGGGAAAACCAACGCGATGAGCCCCTTCGTGAGTACACCGAAGGCCATGCAGGAGTATCCGGCATACCATCTCCAGGGCCTTGAGCCCGGTTCTAACGCTGTCAGGAAAAGATACAGTGATGCCGCGATCAGCAGGCTCAGCAGCACGTCCGGTATCAAGATGCGCGTGAAAAGAAACACTCCGGCCGCGGTGTAAACGAAAAGTCCGGAGTACAAACCTGCACGCTCCCCGAATGCGCGCTTGGCCCACACAAATGCGAGAGCTCCAAGCAGCAGAATGGACAGCGCCATGGGCAGCCGGGTGGCAAACTCATTGACTCCGAAAATGTGATAGCTGAACGCAACGAGCCAGTACGGAAGCGGCGCTTTCTCCAGATAGCGAACGCCATTTACATGCAGCGTGACGTAGTCATGAGTGACATACATCTCGCGGGCAGCCTCAGCGTGAGTACTGTCGGCGTCGTCGAGCAACGGCGGCGTGAACATCGAGCCGAAGTAGATGGCCGCAAAGACCAGAGCCAGCGCGAATATAGAGAAACCGCGCAACTGCTCCGGCCGGCGACTCTGGTGCTCAGATGTAATGGACGTCGAAATAGCGCTCAATGCGATGTGGCCCATCCAAGTGTTACAGAGGACAACAGGATCGGGCAAGCAATGCTCGTCCGTGAGAATCAAGTTTCCACAAGGCGCTGGACGGACTATCCTACGTCGTTCGATGCCTGCCATGGCTCCTTGTGACAACTTGCGAATGCAGAAGGCGACAGCTGCATCCGTAGCCGCGCAGATTCGCCGCGCCCTGAAGCAGGGAGGATCGCCTGAACATGCCGCTGGCGTGCAGTGGTTTTTCAAGGACGCGATCAAGTCTCATGGATGGCGCACGGGGAATCTGCGCCGGGCCATTCGGAACTTACGAAAAGAAATCTTGCGCGAGCGCGACTTTGACTTTCTGGTGAAGGTCGCGGACGAACTGTTTTCGAGCAGGGTTCTCGAAGAGAAAGTTGCTGCTGTCTTTCTGCTCGAAGATCTGGATGCGCAGTTTACGGATCGTGAGTTTCAGCTGTTTGAAGACTGGCTCGACCGGATCAGCAGTTGGGCAGACCACGATGGACTCGTCCATTACCTGATCGCGCCGTCGATTCTGGCAAAACCCGCGCGCATGAAGAACGTGTTTGCCTGGGCGAAGTCGCCTCGTCGCTGGCATAGGCGGGCGGCATGTGTAGCCTTGATCCGTGGAGCCCGCAAAAAGATGTTCTTTCCAGAGATTGTGAAGCTGTCGGATTGTCTTCTGGCAGACTCGGATGACATGGTCCAGAAGGGCTTGGGCTGGCTGCTGCGTGAGACAGCGAAGTTCGACGCCAAGAGGAGCGTGCCATATCTCATGAAGATTCGCGCACGGGCCCCGCGGCTGGTGCTACGGACCGCGTGCGAGAAACTATCGCCGGACACCCGAAAAAAGATTCTCGGCGCAGAATAGGGGCTTCTCCCGTTTCTACATCCGCCCCTTGAAAATCTGACTGATTCGCGCAAACTCCGTACCTTGTTTACAATAAACGTTTGCTCCTATGGACTTAGCTGCCATTCAGTCTGCCCTGCGCGAACGCAACATTGATGCGTGGCTGTTCTGCGACCACCATCATCGGGATCCGATCGCCTATCGCGTGCTGGGATTGCCACAGCACTTGATGGTCACCCGCCGTTGGTTCTATCTGATCCCGGCGGAGGGCGAACCGACGAAGCTCGTTCACAAGATCGAAGCCGGACACCTCGATTCCATTCCGGGCAAGAAAAATCAGTATTCTGGATGGCAGGAACTCTTCGACAAGCTGAAAGCCATGCTGGCGAACCATCGGGATCTAGCCATGCAGTACTCGCCCAACAATATCGTGTTCTACGTTTCCCTGGTGGATGGCGGCACCATTGATCTTGTTCGCGGACTCGGCAAGAACGTGGTCAGTTCCGCGGATCTGGTTGCGCAATTCGAATCCACCTGGACGGAAGAGCAGATACAGTCGCACTTCGCCGCCCGCGACAGCATCGACGCGATCGTCGCTGAGTCTTTCAAAGAAATTGGACGGCGCGTGCGCAAGGGCGGCACCAAGGAACATGAGATCCAGCAGTGGTTCATGGAAGCGTTCAAGCGCGAGAACATTGTCACGGAGGATCCGCCAATTGTGGCGGTGAATGCGAATGCCGGCAATCCGCACTACGAGCCGAACGCGAGCCACCCCATGCCGATCCGCGAAGGCGACCTTGTGCTCCTCGATGTGTGGGGCAAAAAAGACACGCCAAACGCGGTTTATTACGACATCACATGGATGGGGTTTGTCGGCGGAGCGCCATCAGGACGCATGCAAGAGGCTTTCCAGGTCGTGCGGGATGCACGCGATGCCGGCGTAGAGACGGTGCTCGAGGCGATTGGCGCCGGCCGCCGCATTGCTGGATGGGAAGTGGACCGCGCGACCCGCGGGCACATCAACAAAGCTGGCTACGGAGATTATTTCATTCACCGCACTGGACATTCCATTGGCACAGACGTCCATTCCAATGGCGCCAACATGGACGATCTTGAGATTCACGACGAGCGGCAGATCCTGCCGAACTCCTGCTTCTCGATCGAGCCCGGCATTTATCTTCCCGAGTTTGGGGTCCGCAGCGAAGTGAACGTGCTGGTGCGCGCGAAGTCGGCGGAAGTCACCGGAAAAATCCAACGCGAGATTGTGACCATCTAGATGGCGAATTTAAGTACGCAAAAAGCGAAAGCGGTGCCCACCGAAACGGTAAGCATGATGTCGATCGTCGCCCCGGCTGTGGGATGGCTCATTCCGGGCGCCGGACACATGATTCAGAAGCGTTGGATTCGTGGCCTACTGCTGTTCTTATCGATCGTGAGTCTGTTCCTGCTCGGACTGGCTATGCGGGGCCGGCTCTATAAAGCAAACGGCGGCGACATCCTCGACATTCTTGGATTTGTCGGCGACGTCGGCGCCGGCGCGCTATACCTTCTGACTCTCGCTAACGACTGGGGCCAGGGCGCGATTGCCTTCGCAACCGCTGACTACGGCACGAAGTTCATGATTGTAGCGGGCCTGCTGAATTTTATTGCTGTTGCGGACGCCTATCATATTGCCATTGGAAAGAAGCGGTAGTTCATGAACATCACCCTTACGCATTTCAGCGCAGCCATTGTTTTTGCCCTTTGCGCATCCATCGTCTTCGGCATTACCCATCGCGATAGGACTCGCGAAATGGTCCGCTACGGCGCCTATTGCTTTGTGATGTTTCTGGGGGGTGTCTTCGTGGCCGGGTGGGTGATGTGGATACTGCGAAGATAGTGCGCCGCGCCGGTCGCGTTTAGATTGCCACAGTTCTAGTCCTCGCCAAGAGAGAAGTTGCGAGCAAGTCTCTACCGCCTTAGCCCTCCCAGACGAACGCGTCGAACACTCTCTTTGAATCAAAACTCAAGCGACGGTAGAGCGCGACCGCTTTTGTGTTGATCTCGGTCACTGTCAGCGACAGGGATGAGAATTTGCGCTTTCGCAGGTTGCTTTCTGTTGCCGCCAGTAGGGATTCTCCGATCCGGCGCGACCGGTATTCCGGCAACACGCAGACCTGTGTGACGTGTCCCACATCACTTCGTACCCGCGAGCACAGGATCAGGCCGATCATACTTCTTGTCTTCCGGTCCAGAGCGACAAACGAGGATTCCGGATCAAATGTGCCACAACCCGGAAAGCGCACAATGTTATTCAGGAAGCGCAGCGATCCGCTCAGCGTGTGGTACTGGTCATTGATCTGCGCATCGACGTGTCCGCGGTACGAGGCCGTGATTACGGCGGCAGACGGCTGGTAGTCGCCTTCTGTCCACGGCCGAATCTCAACATCTGGATGGATGCTCGGCTTGTGTGCAGGGGTTCGCCCAAGAGCCAGCACCATGAATAACCGGGGATGGCGCTGAAATCCGGTTTCGAGGAATGGCCGGGAGACGGCATTGGCATCGTGTGCCAGCAGCTGCGCCTCCACCCGGTGGATCCCTGGCGACTGCTGCAGCGTCTCGATGACATGAGTCAGAAGTTTTATCTCGACCAGACGGGCGTCCGGCAGGAGATTGCCCTTCGTGACGTAAAGGTCGCCGATGACCCCCTTGCTGCCTTCATAGACGAAAAAGGAGTATCCGAAGACGCGGCCGCGATCGACGGCGGCATAGCCTGGCAGAATCTTGGCATCTACGTAGCGCAGAATCATCTCCGCCGAACCGGAGTAGTCCCAGGAGAGCAGCCGTCCCCAGAGCTGCGTTTCGTCTTCGAGCAATGGGCGCAGGTCAACTGAAGAAAAATGTCTGAGGTCGAGGATCTCCAAAGGACTCCTGCAGTAGCGGACGCCGGGAGCCGAAGAGCATCGCGGCGAAAATCCGAGTGTAGTGGGTTCGTTCGGCGGAGGCAAACCGGGCGAACACAGGGCGGCAACAGCGTACACAGATGCGACGGGCCGTCGTGTGACGGTGATTTAGATCACTTGGAACACCCCAGTCGCAAGTCAATCCCGACTGCGAACACACGCCAAAACTTATGGTTAACTAATGTGTTTCGAGTGACATAGCTAGGATCGCCGCACGCAGCGTTCGTGCTCCGCCTCACCGCATTCTGTGATGGGAATCACACCGCCCCAGCGCACCTCAAACGCATAATCACATCCTGCGTAGCTGAACACCCGGAGTGATTCAGACTCCTTGTCTGGGGGCTTTCGTGGCAAAAGGACGTATTTCGATTGTGGTCGAGCGGTGCAAGGCCTGCGGCTTTTGCGTGGAGTTTTGTCCCACGCACGTGCTGGCCCTCTCATCCGCCTTCAATTCCAAGGGATACCATCCGCCGCATGTGGTGCATCCCGAAAAGTGCAGCGGCTGCGACTTGTGCGGGATGTACTGCCCCGACTTCGCCATCTACGGAACCAAAGCGCCCGAGGTGAAGAAGGGCAACGATGAGAAGCCAGCGGGAGGTAAGCAATGAAAGCCAATCCGCATGGCGTGTTGACCGGCACGCACTTCATTGATGGCGATCACGCCTGCTGCGAAGGTGCATTGGCAGCAGGAGCCAGATTCGCTGCGGGATATCCGATTACGCCCTCGACCGAAGTCGTCGAGCGCTTCGCGGCTCGCGTTCCCACAGTGGGCGGAACCTTCATCCAGATGGAAGACGAATTGGCGGCCTCAATCGCGCTACAGGGCGCAGTGTGGGGCGGAGCAAAGGCGTTCACCGTAACCTCCGGGCCTGGATTCTCGCTGATGATGGAGCACATCGGATACGCCGCCATGACCGAGACGCCTTGCGTCTTCGTCGACGTGCAGCGAGGCGGACCATCCACCGGACTGCCCACTCTTCCGGCGCAGGCAGATATGATGCAGGCGCGCTGGGGATCGCATGGCGATTACGAGATCATTGCGCTGTGTCCGAATTCGCCGCAGGAGTGCTTCGACCTCACGATCCAGGCGTTCAATATGGCCGAGGAGTTCCGCGTCCCGGTGATGTTCATGATGGATGAGGTCGTCGGCCATATGACGGAGAAGGTGGTGATTCCTCCGGCCGATGAAATTGAGGTGACGCCGCGGAAGCATACGACGAAATCGATTGAAGAATATCTTCCCTACGGGACTAATGGCGACTTAGTCCCGGAGATGGCGCATGCCGGCGAAGGATACAACTTCCATGTCACAGGATTAACGCACGACGAACGCGGCTACCCAAATATGACTCCGCAGACGCAAGACAAGTTGGTGAGGCGCCTGCAGAACAAGGTTCGCAATGCCGCCGACCGCATCTGCCTGATTGAAGAAGATCATTTGAGCGATGCCGATGTGGTCGTGGTTTCCTATGGCATCACGTCACGAGTCGCGCAGCGCGCCATTGATATGGGCCGCGATCGAGGCGTAAACGTTGGAAAGCTTCGCCTTATCACTGCATGGCCATTCCCCGAGAAGAAAATCGCGGAACTTGCCTCGCGGGTTAAGGCATTCGTGGTGCCAGAACTCAATCTCGGCCAGATGGTGCGCGAGGTCGAGCGCTCCGCGGCCGCAAAGGCGAAAACCTTCTCGGTCCCGCACGCCGGGGGCGGTGTTCACAATCCCGAAGAGATCCTCAATGCCATTGTGGAGGCGAGCCGATGCTGAACGTTCTCAATGACGACACTGTGAATCCGGTCGAACCATTCCTGCGAACGGATCGGATGCCTCATATCTGGTGTCCGGGATGCGGCATCGGCACTACGGTCAACTCTTTCGCGCGGGCGCTGATCGAATCGAAGATCGACCTGCAGTCGCTGGCGCTGGTTTCTGGCATTGGCTGCACAGGGCGGGTTGCCGGCTACGTTAAGCTGGATTCATTCCACACTACGCACGGACGCGCCATTCCGTTCGCGACCGGGTTGAAGCTGGCCAATCCCAAGCTGAACGTCGTCGTCTATTCGGGCGATGGCGACCTCTCCGCGATCGGCGGAAACCACCTGATCCATGCGGCCCGGCGCAACATCGATGTGAAAGTGATCTGTGTGAATAATCTGATCTACGCTATGACCGGCGGGCAAACCGCACCAACCACCCCCGGGCACGCTACCACGTCTACGAATCCGTACGGGACGTTCGAACCGGCGTTCAACCTGCCTCATCTGGTCGAGGCTGCAGGCGCCGTTTACGTTGCTCGCTGGACCACCTTCCACGTGCGACAACTCTCGCGCTCCATCAGTGAGGCCTTCCAGAAGAAGGGATTCTCGTTCATCGAGGTCATCTCGCCTTGTCCCACGCTGTATCAGCGGCGTAACAAGATGGGCGACGGTTTGGACACGATGAAGTATTACAAGGAAAAAAGCAAAGTGAAAAACGGGGCGCCAACGAGCGAAGTGGGACTCACTTTGAATGGCGAAATCGCAGTGGGCAAGTTCGTGGACCGCGACCGTCCCGACTACCAGTCGATGATGCGGGCTCAGTACCACGAGTCGCTAGGTGAACGCTACATCGAAGAGCCAGAAACGGAGTGCGTATGCGGCTAACCGAGATTCGCATCGCAGGATTCGGCGGCCAAGGAGTGATTCTCTCGGCAGTGATATTGGGCAAAGCAGCATCGATATACGAGCAGGGCTTTGCCACGATGACGCAGAATTTCGGCCCTGAAGCGCGGGGTGGCGCATGCAGCGCGCAGTTGGTCGTCTCCGATGCTCCGGTGCTGTATCCATACGTCACACAGCCTGACATCGTGGTCATCCTGTCTCAGGAGGCATACAACCGTTTCGCGCACGAACTCAAATCGGGCGGCCTGCTCCTTGTCGAAGAAAACCTGGTGCGCGTATCGAACCTAAACCGGGACAAGAAGGTTTACAGCGTACCGGCCACGCGTTTGGCTGAAGAGTTAGGCAAGCGCATGGTGCTGAACTCGGTCATGATAGGTTTCTTCGCTTCCGTGGCGAAGCTACTCAGTCCGGATGCCGTCCGCAAAGCCGTAGCGGATTCTGTGCCACCGAGCTTCCGCGAGTTGAATCTCAAGGCGTTCGAAAAAGGATTTGAGTACGGAATTACAGCACTGGCTTCCGCTCCGGCGCGGCAGGAGTTTGAGGAGATGGCGTACTCGGAAGAATAGCAGCGCGGGTAGTCTGCACTCGGAATGACAATATTGCAATCTGAAATCTACAATCCGCAGCATTCCTCTCATTTCGGCGGCACAGTCTTGTCGCTCCGCTCGAAAAATTTCCATTTATCCATCAGCGCAGGCACGGCAACATCGAAGAAACCAACCATCATTTCGTCGTTGCTCTGATCTCCCCATGTGACCGTCTTCTCCGGGTCCGGATTGTGCGGGTTATTCTTCGAATTGTCGTACCAGGCGGTAGCGCGCAGCTTCGTTCCAGCCTTCAACAGACGAGGTTCGGCCAGCCTGTAACTTAGTTGCCAGTGGAAGTGGTAGTTCACTCGAAGCAGGATTTCTAGCGACCCGTCATCGTGCACGATGTCGTATTCAAAGCGCTTTCCGCGTAGATGCATGTGCGGGAAGAGGCTGAGAAGCGTCGCCTCGTGCGGCAACGTGCCCTGTACCTGCACTCGGAAGTCATCTGCTCCGGGCGGAATGATCAGCGCATGATTATTGAGCTGCAGCGTGATTACCCGCTGCTTTGGCGTGTTTTTCGCAAACACAATCCCGATGCTGGTCTGATCGTCCTCGGCCTTGCCGTTAGTCGTGTAGTGCATCTGGAAAACGAGATCCGAGCCCGCGGGAACGAACTTTGCCATGCCGTCGGGCCACTGGTCGGGCGAACTCCCCGGGGCATACACCAGCAGCAAGTCACTGGTAGTCTCGTGGGCTTGCCGCTGCTCGACTGGATCGGTAAGCGTTGAAGCCGTGAAAGGAACTCCGACCGGAGCGTGCCGCAACCAGTCTGAATTTGGCGGACGAATGTAAACCACCGCATGATGAACGTGCCCGGGGCTTCCGGGACGAAACTCCGACATCTGCACCCATCGATCTTCCGCAAAATGCGTCGGAACAATCTCGTACGTGTACTCGATCTCACCTTGCGCCGGGATCGGCACCGGCTTGGGCATTTGCACGACCACATCAGGCTTGGGGATATTCCAGCCTTGGACCCACTTTCTCGTGGGAGATGCATCGTGGGAATCCCCTGCAGGCGCGCCGGCATCTGCCCATGCACTGAACATCACAATCTGCTGATCATTGAGGGAGATATCATTCGCAAAATGCCCGTAGCGTGGATCGGCAAACCACGGCGGCATCATGCGCATTTCCACCGCGTGCGACATAGCCTTTGCCCAAGGGCGCGCTTGTTCATAGGTCTCCAGCGGCATCGGCGCGATTTCGCCTTTGCGATGGCAGGTCTGGCAGTGCTCCTGCAGGATGGGCAGCACATCCTTGTAGAAGGTCGGCTTAAGAGAGCTGCTCTGCGGACCTCCAGATTGCGGTATCGAACCCAGCATCGCGACGCAGGCGGCAGCAAAGTAGACCCAGATTATCCTCATGAGCGCAGAAACTCCAGCGTCAGTGCCCACGATTGTCTCGCCGCATTCGGTTCGTATGCCGCCCGTTCATTGCAGAAGAAGGCGTGATCAGCATTCGAGAACACTACGTTAACGTACGTTTTCTTCTGCGCATCCAGTGCCTCTGTAATCGCTCGCCTGTCGTTTCCGGGGATGTGCTTGTCGAGCCCTCCCCAATACAACAGAGCAGGCCCGTGCAACTCCGATGCTCGATTCAGCAGCGTCTGCGCGATCCGTCCGCCATAGTAGGCAACT